>OEHO01000005.1_pt1 | contig 28461 bp, 46 predicted proteins | sample 1539131 | NCBI WGS metagenome assembly OEHO01 (sample SAMEA4074282, study PRJEB22523) | metagenome | biome: Groundwater | place: Australia | collected 23-Apr-2015
CTCTCCGCTTTCTGCATTCCGAGTACAATGAGCTAGAGCTCCGAGTCGAGGTGCCACCGAAAGCGAATGCCATGGCGTGGGGGTTCGCGGAGTGGATGTTTCGAGTCGACTCCGTGGAATGGTCCGGGCCCGCTCTGGTCAATTGGTTGGGTAGTTGGCACGTATCGCCGTCCTTCGCGCCACGCGAGGAAACGAGGCGCGGACCAAAGCCGCGGGTCCACGTCTTGGGCGACCCCATCGGTTTCGTCGTCATTAACCCGACAGACGAGCCCCTCGAGGTCGTGCTGTTGGTCCGAGGGAAGTCCGTCTGATGGCCACGAGTGAGTACAAGATGGGAACTCCGCTCGGGCCCGACCCCGAAGCGGTTGCCGACTTGAAGGCCATCGACGATTACGTGAGGACGCAAGCACGGCCTCGCGTGACGCAGTTCCCGAAGTCCCTGCCGCTCGTAGAGGACTACGAGAAGTGGAGGCAGGCCGTCGGCTACTGGGACATGATGGTCATGGTGAACGACACCTTGCGCACGGCCAAAGCGAAGCGCGACCAGATCAACGGTGCCCAAAACCAGATCCTGCCGCCCGATACAACCGTCGAGCCCGGTGCCTTTGTCGCGTCCCCACCCGACACGAGCTCGAGCACCAGGCTCGGCAGGACCGTGCTTGTGGCAGCGCTTGGAGCCGTCGGCGGAGTGTGGGCATTCCGCAAGCTCCTGGGAGGACGCATCGACCTTGGAGGGCACACGCTGTGAACGCCTTTTCAAAAGGTCTGCTCGGCCTCGCCTCGCTCGGCGCGGCCGTCGGCACGGTCTATCTGCTCACGGTGACTGGCAAGCGCTCCGACGCTCCGCCGCTCGAGCTCGACCAGGTCGACGGCGAAAGGGTTGGGCATGGAAACGGGATTCTGCTCTGCGAAGAGTGCGCCAAAGCGCTCAAAAAGATTGGACCATGAACCAAAAGCGCATCCTGCAACAGAAGGAAGGCCGAGCCGCGGTAGTCGATGCTGCCATCGAGCTGGACAAGATGTTTCGTGACTGCGCATCGACGCCGGAAGACCGAGAGGCGCTCTGGTATGCCGCGACGTCTATCGTGGAAGACCCGAGTAGCGCGGAAGGCCTCGAGCTCGAGCCCGCCAAGGTCGAGAAAGCACGCGAGCTCGCTCGCCAGATCGGGGCTGTCCACCACGAGCTCGCCGCCAAGACGCGACGCTATGGCCAGGGAAACCTGGCATTGTCAGAGCTGGGAGATCTTGAGCAGAATTTCTCCGCCGACGAGCTCCAGAAGCTGAAGCGCGCAGAGGCAAACGTGTTTGACGCAGCCGCCGAGTACCGAACGATCGAAGACCGGATCGAGCGTACCTGGGGAAGGAAAAACTACGGCGACGCCGAGGTCAGGCACAGGATCTCCGAGCTCATCAACGAAGCCGAGTCCGAGACCAAGCCCGTCGCGTGGCTCCGAAAGCGCGCCGAGCTCGAGCAGGCAACATTTGAGGTAGCGATCTCCAAGCTCGAGCTCTTGAAGAAGCTCGAAGCAGACGCCGGCGAGCTCTGGGACGAGCAAGAACTCAACGAGTTATTCCGCTACCTGGTAGAGGACGACTGAAAGGACAAGCGAACAATGGCACACGGAAAAGGCGCGATTTTTGGACTGCTTGGCGCAATGGCTGCCGGCGCCGGCGGGCTCTGGTACCTCGCCAAGCGGCGCGCGGTGGGCGTCAGCGTCGGAACGCACTCAACCATGGTGAAGGGCAAGAGCGGGGCAAACTGGCTGCTCGAGCTATTGGCGGGACCCGGTGGACCAGTGACGAACGCGGCTCAGTTCCGCGCCTATCTCTCGCCGCCCGCGGAAAAGGGCAAGCCGGCCAGCGCTCTGATTCCGGTCCTGGAATACATGCAGGTGGGTGGCGACCTAAGCACGCGCACCTTGACCAAGATTTTCGACGACAAGGCCGCCTCCATGAATGCGGCGGCGATGCAGGATCTGGGCATCAAATCCGCGCCTGTGAAGGCCTGAGGTCAGCCATGTCCGTGCCTGCTGGCTTCTTCGAGCTTTCGCCCCTGGCCGGGTCGCTTGGGCCACTGACCGAAAAGCGCCCCCAAGGGTTACAAGATGCCACGTTCCCGGTGATGGCGCGCATGCGCCTCTACTGGGGCCGCGAGGGAGAGCCGGCGCCGGCAAACGTGCAAGGCTACCCTGCCTCGGTACTCTATGGCGGCCCTGCGCCCCTCGGCTGGGCTATGGCAACGCTTCCGGGCTGGGTGCGTGACTGGGCTGCGTCTCTTCCTCCGCCCGCTGGTGCGGTCCTTGATGGATCACGCTGGCTGGTTCTCCTCGGGCCTCCCGCGTTCCTCGTGCCGTCCGATGCGCTGGCCTTTCCCCGATCCGAGTTCCGCTGGACGTGGATGCTCGAGCAAGGGCCCGGCGACCAGTACAAGATCGAGGGAGTGCCCAACCTCTTGCAGTTCCGGAACCTGAGGACGGGCTACCTCGATCGGCCTCCGCCGTTCGGGAACATGCTCGAGCAGGTCGCCGGCGAGCTCGTCGGTGGGTGCACCTGTCCCGACCAAGGCGGGCAGAACGAGGAGATGGTGCAACTCCCGGACAGCGACGAAATCGATCCAAGGGTCATCACATGGCTGACGGACGAAGAGTGGCGCGTCCATGGGAAGGACCTCTGGCCGTTCTGGGTGATCGACGAGTACAGCGTCGGCGGGCAAACGGAAAAGTGTCCGGTGGGATTCGACGCCGAGGGAACGTGGCTCGAGTGCGAGCTCGCGAAGGGACACGACGGGCCGCATTCCCTGCTCGGTGGAGAGTGCGACTGGGAAGAGGCCCCAGCTCGAGCCTGGGAGCTCGAGCGCCTCTATGCCGAGCACAGGCTCCGCGAGGGCCGCCTGATGCAGTGCGGGGCGGTGAAATGGATCGACGGACGGTACTGCGAGTGCACGCTCGAGGCGGGCCACCCAGGATGTGTGCACCTGAACGGTCCGCCCCGCCTGGGTATCGTGTGGTGCGATCCGGAGTACTCGAGCGAGCTATCGGCAGAGGCTCAGGACGCCATCGGAGCTACCACGCAGCCCGTCGCCTGGTACAGAATCCACTACGTCGATGTTCTCACCGGCAGCGATGCCTATTCACCGTGGCCCCAGCGCATGACCTCCGCTCAAGCGACCTCGTGGGTCAAGAAGCGCACCACCTACGGGTCGACAGTCATCCCAATTCTACAGGTCTTCAAGAGCGGAACCGGTTGGAGAGGGGCCTGATGAGCATCCGGACGCTCCTTCCGTTGGCTGCTCTTGGCGTCGCCGGCGTCGCCGTCGCCGCCGTCGCACGACAACGAAACCGAGCGTCCGAGCTCCCTCCCATTGGCGACCCACCACGGGAAGACACCATGACCCCAATCAGCTACCTCGAAGCGCCTCGGCCGTTCACGCTGAGCCAAGCGGAAATCATCCAGGCCGTGCGTGACGGTCGCCTCGACTACCGATGGGTGGACCTGCCCGGATACCCCGGCGTTGAGGTCTTCGAGGATGCGGCGAAGATCGACGGATTGCGAATCCCGGTCTCAGCCGAGACGACGGCGGCCATCGTCGAGCTTCTGACGAGCTCGCTCGGCGCGCGAGTGAGCCCCACGACGCCGCTGGTGGAAGACGTCATTTACGACAACGCAGATATCCGGGTGAAGCCCTTTGCCCAGAACGTCGCTCTCATGCAGTCGGTCAGAGATTTCAACGCATCGATTGAACGGCAGATCGCCAAGGCCACCTCGGGCCGTCCCGGGTGGGGACTCGTCGGTGGGGTGGGCAAGTCGTGGGTCCTCTCGAACCTCGCGCTCGAGCACCCAGGACGCGCGGTTAACTACGGCTTCCACTGGCCGCTATCGACTCCGATGGGGCGAGATCAGAAGGGACGCGAGGCGGGGCCGTGGCCGAGTGTGAACGGCAAGAGCAAGGTCTTCCAGCAGCCGAGCTGGGCGCATAACCCTAGCCACTCGGACTATTCGCAGACCCTGCGGCTTTGCCGGCTCGACGCCGGCGTCGCCTTGCCGTCGCTCGAGCCCCTGCGGGTGGAGAGGCTCTGGACCTGAGGGAGGACCGAGACGTGTACCATGCAGCCTACCTGGGAACTTTTGCTCGGACCGTATGGGTGTCTGGTCGCCATGGTAGCGGCGGTGGCGGTCCTATGGATCAAGCTGCAGGCGAGGGACCGGGAGCTGGCGGCGGAGCACGCGGCCCGGCTGGAGGATGCGAAACGGTACACCGAGACACTGCTGAAGGTGACCCGGGGTCTACACCACGCGGTCGACCGTCTCGCAACCCTGACGACGAATGGGACGAAACCACCGGCGTAATTGAGTCGAGCTTGCTCGAGGCGATTCGATCGGCGGACGAAGCAGCAGAACGGGCCGAGAGCTTTCGGCCGAAACCAAACACGGAGGAGTGACCCATGTTCCCAGCCCCACAACGAGCTTTTCCCGCCGGACCCCTCGTCCCGGCAGAGGTCGCCACCATCGCTGAGCTCTCGGCGCTCGGCGTCAACGAGCTGCCGCAAGGCTGGTCGGTCTTCGTCCGCTCGCTCCGTCAGTTCTGCTGCATCTTCACGAGCACGCTGCTGCCGGTGGCAAACCAGATCATTGCGTCGCAGGACCCGACAAAGCTCTGGTTCGCGCAGCCCTACCCCACCGGCTCCGCCAACCCCTGGGCGTCCCAAGTCGCGTGGCAAGTGAATGCGGTCACAGGCAGCAACGAGAACACCGGCGGTCCGGGCTCTCCGCTTGCTACTTACGCTGAGTTTGAGCGGCGGCTGGCAGGCACCACGCTTGCCGTGCAGTACACCGTTTCATTCACCTCAGCTGCCGGCCTTGTCGGTGGGTTGGACGTGACCGCCGACCTCGGCCCGGGTGGGAGCCTGGTGCTCGACTTCTCCGCGGCCTGCACGGTCGTCATGAACGGAATCGTCGGCGCCGGCGGATTCGCCGATCCGGTACCAGCAACCCCGGAGTATGCCGTGCTGAATGCCACGGCCGTCATGACCGGACACACCAACCGGCGTATCCGAATGACGAGCGGGGCAGCCCTCGGAGGGGTGTCAAGCATTGCGCTGTTGCATCCCCCAGGAACGGCAGATGACAGCTGGGCGCGCGTGGGGGTCTTCTACACCTACGTTCCAGCGACCAACGTCGCGACGGTCGTTCCGGCCGCCAACATCGCGGCGGGCAACACGTTCGCCATCGAAACCCAGCCTGTCGTGCCCATCATGCGAGTCAGTGCCCAGAAACAGGTGGCCGTGGGAGGCGTGGCCGCCAGCGTGGCCGTGATTGGCGCCCAATGCGGAACGAACGCGGCCCCTCAAGACGTGGTCTCCATGGGCCCTCGAGGCGCTGTGGTGACCTTCTTTGGCTGCAAGATCTACCCAGCGACCATCTGGGCTCAGGCGACCGAGTTCGTCGGCTGCTGGCTCGGCGCCGACGCTCCCGGCGCACACTTCGACGCCGTAGGGGTCTTGCCGTACGAGCTCGTCTTCCGCGGCGCTGTCTTCTCCAACAGGCCGCCATTCGTGTCCAATTGCACTCTGAACCGGTGCCTATCGCAAAGCTCCGGAGCGTCAGGCCTGCTCATCAACGAGGGCCAGAGCCAGACCGTGGGACCGGTGGGCGTGTTTGGCGCGGCCGCCGATGGCGTGGAGGTGCCCGCTGGTGTGGTCTCGAGCGGGTGGCTCGATGGCGCCGGAGTCTTCGGCAACGCCAACGTCGGGAACGGATATCACATTGTGTCGCCCAATTGGGTCGGCCAGTACGGGGCCATTCCGACAATCACAGGCGGCGCAGGCCTGGACCTCCGAGTGGCGGGGTACAACGGCGGCGCAGGGCCGAACGTCTGCACGTGGGCGCAATTCGCCGCCGGAGCGCCGGCGCCGCTGACCATTCCAGGCGCGTACATCTCCGACCTCGGCTCTGGCCTGTCGTACTCGATCGCCTAGCAGTGACGGCGATGCACGACGAATCCGAGCAACTCGCAACCGAGCGCGCTCCCGCTCGCTTGTCCCCCATCCCCCTCCCATGCGGGCCGGGTGCTTGGGTGCGTTCCGCCGTGGCTCTCGGGCGCTCTGCGCCGGTCCGAGAGGCCCCCAGAGGGGGGCCGGTGAGCGTAGCGAGCGAGGGGGGGGAAGAGGAAGAGGAGCGCACTAGCCCGGGACGGTTCCTTGCGTGGGACGAGCTCGAGCCTCGACTCGCAGCGGAACGTCACTGCATGTCGTGTCCGCCCGAGGCTCCGTGGTGTGGTGACCTCCGATGTCCTGGGCTCGAGCTTCCCGAGGGTGACAGATGACCTTGCGAGAACGCGCCAGAGGCTTTCTGGTGATGGCGACCCACGGCGAGACGGGTCGCCGGAAGTACGACCCCATCTTCGAGGCAGTGACCGAAGGCAGGCAGCGCGAGTCGTATTCAGGGTGCGGAGACTTGGCGCACTGGCTCCTCTACCGTCTCGGGTTCCGGTTCGACTGGGTGAACCGGAAAGAGCATCAAGGCTGGCGAGTCGGCTATAACGTCTCGCTTCTCTCGACCGGCGCCGTCGGTGGACTGAACCGATACGCAAAGCGACCCGAGCGCGGAATGCTTGTCGACTCGGGCGACGTCCTGGTCGTGTACGCGCGCCAGTGCACGAAGACCCACGTGGCCGTAGTGATGGCTCCCGGCGAGCTCGACGACGGGAGCAAGCTCGAGACGGCGGAATACGGTCAGTTTGATGCGACCTATGGGCGGGCGAGCGGGCGGTCATTTCACCGATCCGTCAGCGCGAACGCTACCAGCTTGCTTCTGGGCAGCGCTCCGGTGGACTCGATTCTGAGCCTGGAGGGCTTGGCGGCGAAAGACGAGGCGCACGTCCAAGAGGATGGCCCGGTGGTCTACTTCGAAGACATCGCATCGAGGCAACGAGTCCTCCGTCTGACCGAGCCTCGAATGTGGGGGAATGACATCCGCTGGCTGTGCGAGGAGCTACGCACCAAGGGCTACCAGGTAGGACGCCCAATCGACGTCTTTGGGCGTGCTGCGGAGAAGGCCATCAAAGAGTGGCAGCAGACCGTCGGCCTCACCGCGGAAGGTGTCGCCAACGGCAAAGTCGAGCCAGACGAGTGGTGCGAGCTACTTGACTGGAGGGAGGCAAATTGATGGCAGCGCGGAAACGAACGAAAGCGCCACCCGTCTGGTCGGGTCCGGAACGTTGGGAGTGCGGGCCCGTGGGTCCTGCCGGATGTTGGCTGGAGATCCTTCCGTTCAACGACCAGAGTCGGGAGCTCCGGAACGATCTTGACGATCGATGGTTCGAATCGATTCCGGAAGTGGAAGACCGCCGGCGCCGGATGTTCCGGGAGGGATCCATGGTCATTCCGCTCGGAGCACCCGAGAAAGGATCCAAGTCCCGCCGCAATGTTTCGCTGGCCGACGATATCCTTGCCGAAGCGGAGATGCTGGTTCGAGGCAAGCGCACTCAGCCGGTTCCGATCACGCTTCTCAGAAGCCGCGTGCATCGTATTCACCCCCATCACCGAACCGACTTCGACGAGGCAGCGCTGGACCTGTTCCACAGAAGAAAAGTGGTCCTGTCGCGCAACGACAACACGCCTTCTCTCAGCGATGACGACCGAGAGGACGCCGTGTGGGTTGGCGACCAGCCGAGGCATTTGCTGTATCTGGCGTGACCATGCAGACCAAAGCCGCCATCGTCATGAGAGAGTTCTACCGGGGCACGCTTCGGAGCGGACGCTCCGGCCTCCCGGTGACTGACGTCCAACAAGCGAAGGCTATCGCCATGAGCGAGGCCCGAAAGGCAGCCATGAAAAAGGCAGCGAAGAAAGCCCACCACAAGAAGACCACCCATCGCAGCGCCAAGGCCGTCCACCATGCTGGCCATCCACCGTCCCGGCCCGTCCACAAGGCCAAGGTGCATGCTCATCCGGCAAAGCGTCCGGCGTCCTTCAGCGCACCGAAGAGTGGGTCGGAACACTTGTATGCAAAGGGAGCGCCGAGCTCCGAATGGGACCGGCTCTGGCACGGCTACCTCGAGGCGAACCGCCATGGCAGCCTGAACGACCAAATCAAGGCGGGTAAGGCCCTGCTCCGGTTTGACCGGATCCACGGGACGCCGCCCATGCAACACGTGGCCGAGATGTTGGCCGAAGCCCGTAAGCTCGTTGCTGGCCACCAGAAGGCCTACCAGGAGGCGAAGCAGCTGAAGGCCGAGCTTGCCAGAGCCGAGCGCACGGTCGCCCACCATGCCGGCATCGGAGCGACCTCGAAGCCAACTCGCAAGCCGCGAGTCCACCATCTCTCGACCGCTCGTCGACCGAAGCGTCACCACAGCGTGGCCCGTCTCTTCTGATGGGCTCTCGGTCTCACGCGAAGAGAAGGAGCTCGCCGCTGCGATCGCAGAGCATGAAGCGGCAGAGCGCCGAGCTCATCGCACGACCCACCAGAAGGTGAGGAAGGCCCACCCAAAGTCGAGAGCTGGCCACATGGCCGAGGCGGTGCCTTTTTAGCGCGATAAGCCTGGAGCGGCCCGGGAAAAGGCGGGGTGAATGTTCCGAGTAGCGAATTGTTGTTTCTTGCCGTATAAGCTTCCAAGGTCCCATTTCGGGACCCTGGAGCATTCACGACATGGCGAGCAACAACCTACACGAGCCGACGAACCTATCTACGAGCCCCCCCTTCCCGGTGGACTTGGATCGATGCTCGGCTATCCGCCACGGCCAGCGCTGTCTGCGGCGCGCGTGTCACCAGGGGCAGCACATTGCGTCGGTGGGACCGCTTCAGAGGTGGGATCGGCAAGGCACGACGGACGAGCTCAGCGAGCGCTCTGCGTCGGCGCTCTTGTGGCAAGGGTGGGCGCGCGAGCTCGGGCTCGGCCTCGACCCGGAAGTGATGCGCGAGCGACTCTTGAAGGTCTGTCAGCGTACGGGCGTTCCGGCGAGCGATCTCCTTTACGCTCTGTTCGAGGTGTGATCCATGGCAGCGAAAGTCGAGCTGGCACACCTACCGGGGCGCGCGAGAGGCGTCCCCATGTTTGGCTGGAACCCGCTGACGGGTCTTCAGTTCGCCCCGAGGGGCATCGAGGCGGATTCCCTGACCGACGGAGAGCCGGTGGTCATCCTGGAGCACGACTATCTGCATTCGTCGACTACGTTCATCCGCTCGGACGATGGCGGCCGGACCTGGAGATGGTTCCAGGTGTACGAAATCCTAGCGACGAGGAAGCAGTAAATGGCAGCAGAAGAACGATCGCAACAGAGCAAGGTCAAGGAACTGTCCGACCTTCTCGCCGAGAACCAAATCGTAGTGACCGCGTTTGTGGGCAGGATGGCGCGAAAGCTGCGGCTGGGTCCGCCGGTGGTGACCGACGCTCTCATCGCCCTGGTGCGGGATCTCATGGCCAAGCGGGACGGAAGTGGCTGAGCGTCGACCGGTGCCTGAGCGTAACGGACCCCGCTGGCGCATTCAGTGCCGGCGGGGCTGCTTTGTTTTTCGGGAGGCGTCAGGCCTCGGTTCGCACACTCGAGCGCTCCGTCTGTTCGAGCAGATTCGAAAGGAGCTCGAAGACACGACCGATACGAACGTGGAGCTTCAAGAGAAGCCGAAGGGACGCCGACGCTTCGGGCTGGTGCTGGAAGCTGTCGGCAAGAAGCTCATTCGATGGTGATAACGATGAAGCAGAACGACCTTTTTCGACGATTCTTGGACGCCTGGGCTCTCTGGCTAGCGACGCCAACGATGCTCCAGAAAGTGAAGGCCGAAGTCTTGACCATCGCGGACCGCATCAAGTCTGTCCGCGACTCTTTGGTCGACCTCGAGCCAGCCATCAGAGAACTGGCACGCCGCAAGTCGATCGGATTCCCGGTCACGTTGACCATGATGGGCGACACCATCGCAATCGAGTTCGGGCGTCCCAACGCGCGTTCCAGCTATCTAGTGTCCGGAGAAGAAGAGGAGGCCTACAACCATCCTCACCCGATTCAGACAGACGCGCGAAAGGTCCGGACGTTCTTTGCCTCAACCGTCTTTTTGCTCCCCGGTCGGGAGCACCAGTTCGTCTTTGCGCTGGATCGGCCTCTGGCCAATGGCGTTGCGTGGATCATTGGGCCCGCCACCATTCAACAGATGACGGTCGGACACGAAGTGTGCGGATCGACGAACGAGGGCGGCGCCCAGGTGGGTTTCCTGCATCGGATGTTGCAGGTCGGAGAAACGGTCGTGGTGCGCGTTGCTGCCATGGGGGACTGAATGGTGGTTCGTCGGGACCCAGAGGCGGCACGACGCAATCACGAGGCCGTCTATCGAATCGCGAAGCTTCTTGCGCTGCCGCCGGCACTTGTGCAGGTGGCAGTTGCTCACATTTCCGAGCGCTTGGCGACAAGCCCCGGAGTGGTGATCGGTTCCGTCGAGACCATGTTATCGGATCTCGCCGGTGGAGCGGCCCGGCCGCGGAAAGCATAGGGGTACATCATGTCATCAGAGGAATTGGAGGCGTTGCGATCGAGGTCGGCAGGATTCACCCTGCTCGATCTGTTGGATGGCATTGGCATCGGTCAGAAGGAGCGGCTGGTTTTGGTCGACCGAGTCTGGCAGTCGCTGGAAGCGGTCGACGAGCTCAAGGTGGCGAGTCGGCTGCTCGAGCTCGATGTGCTGAACGACGACCAGGTGGTGGTCATTGTGGCCATGCTGGTCCAAGAGCTGTTCGCATCGGTGGGCTATCTCCGTCCGGTGAGCGTAAGGCTTCGTCACTTCACCGAGCTCGATCGGATCGATCCCAATGCGAAACTGGTAGAGAACCGTCTTCAGCTGGGAGGCAAGTAAGCCATGGCGGAAAAGCGCACCACGCTCGAGGTATTCACGGTCATTCCCGCCGCAACCGAGGAGGGCCGAGACTACTGGCATCGGATCGGATCGGCCTGGGTCAACAGGGACCGGTCCGTCACTGTGCGGCTGAATTCCCTGCCGCTGAACGGCGAGCTCATCATCAAGCAGCCTCGCCCTCGTGCGGAAGGCTCGAGCGACGACGAGCCGCGAGGCAGGCGCTGAATGGCCGCCAAGAAGATTCCGCCACCCAATCCCAAGGACCTCGGGATGCTCTGCTCGATGGCCATCGGGCTGGCTGGCGAGACGGCTCGCGAGCTGCAGATGACTGGCAAGGTGGGGAACGTGAAAGTAGCGCGAACCCGGATGCGCCTGCTCGTTGGCTCAGCGGATGCCATCTTGAAGCACCTCCGAACCGAGAAAGCGGAGGTTTGACGCATGCCAAGCTATCCGTACATGCGAACCGAGCGTCGAAGGATGCTCGTCGCTCGACACTCGACGAATCTGGCCTGGGTGGCTGCTGCCTCTCGGGCGCACACATGCGGTGTGGAATCGGGTCCGACTCGGACCGCTCGCATTGCCATGGTGGAAGCACTGGCGTTCGGGTTCGGACTCTCGGCAGGTATCATCTGGGAGTGGCTCGAAGCCATCGAGCAACGGTTCTCGACCTGTCCCCTGTGCTTGACCGCGCATCTATTCACCTCGGAGGAGCCGAGCCCGCCGGTGTGGTTCGTCCGAGCCTTCAAGGCGACATTGCCGCTTGGCAACGAGCCGCCCTCACGCAACGAAGTGGCAGTTTTGCATCACCTCATCTGGGCCGCTCTGTACATCGCAGGCGTGCGCAGCCAGGACGATGCCTTACGTCGGATGGCCGAACCCCGGCCGTAGTCAAGGAGTCAGATCATCATGTCCCAACATTACACCCCAGCGGCAACCAACTATCTTCAGGGCGTCGTTCCCCCTCGGGCCGTCAGTCGCACCAATGCGGATCTGGCTCCTGGGTTTGCCCCGTCGTGGATCATTCTTCAGCGGGTCGCCTGGGAGCGAGTGCTCCTCACACGCCTGGTGATCGATGGTGTGGAGTGTCCCTTGCTGCCGACCCAAGAGGGCGAGCAGATGGTCTACCCGCTGCCAGTGTGGTCCCCCGAGCAGCTCCAGCGAGTGCGTCGGATCGAGCTTACCTGGTCAAACAAGACGTCCCATGGCGCACACTTCTCGTATCTGGTCACCGACATGAAGCCGGTCCAGCCGACGGTGGGCTACGCGCAGCCGTCGGCCACGATTCTCGGGCCTGCTGTCGGAATGACTACCCCGATGAATCTGCCGGCCCAGGCTCAGCCAGTGCGCATGGCGCCTATGAGCCCGCCGGCGTTCCCGCTGCCGCCCACAGGGTCGCCGATGCTTGGCGGATCCCCTCAGCCGATGGCGGCGCAGCCGATGTCAGCGCCAGCCATTCCGGCGCCGGCGCTGCCGGTGGCTGCGCCCCCTCCAAGCCCGCCCCAGCCTCCCCCAACACCGGCAGAGGGTCACGTCGCCGACTGCCTGCGGGTGGACTACCTGCTTGTGCGCAAGCTTGCCGAGGGGCTCGGGGCGCGCTTTGGCATGATGCCCGACACTCTCTTGAACGCGTACGTGGAGAACTTCGGGTCAGCGGGGCTCGAGCTCGTCCCTCGGCAGTGGGTCGAGGAAGCCCGAACGAGAGCCGGACAGACGGGCATGGACCAAGCCCAACTGATTGCCGGAATCGTCCTGCAACGGCTCGCCGAACGGCTCCAGGAAGACCGCGAATTCCAGGAGCTCAACAGGCCGGGCGCAGCTGCCCGAGTCCTCTCGTCGCCTCAAGCGGGCGGTCCCGACTTCATCGTGAAGACTTCGACGCCGGCGCCGGCGTCCGACGAGAAAGCTCCGGATACCTCGCCGACCGGTGCCGCACCGCGTCCCACCGGCGAAGCGCTGCAGGCGTTGGCGGCTCTCTTCTTGGTGAAAGCGAGCTGGCTCCTCCTCGTGCTGAAGACGATCGCCGATGCGCGAGGGCTCAATCCGGATCTCTTGTTCCACGCCATCAACGGCGGCGTCTCGCTTTCACCAAGAAGACTGATCGCTCTGCTCAGGGATCGCTACCTTGCAGAGGCAAAAGCCGACGTGGAGAAGAAGCTCGGAGAAGCCGCCGCGCTGGAGGACACGCCAGCAGTCGACCCGAAGGAGCTCGAGCGTTTGGTCAACGAAGCCGTTGCCACACGCTCAGTCGATCACGTTGCCCGGGGGATAGCTGGCGGTTGCTCCGTGCCAGAACCCGACCCAACCGAAGTGCCGCCAGCCGTGGAGTAAAGGCGGATGGCTGCTCGCAAAGCAAAGACGAAGAAAGCGTCGCCGGCGTCCTCTGTGCCGGCGGACCCCGTGCGACGGAAGACCAAGCAGGAACGCGCGCTCAACCGTTTGACCGTGCGCGAAATGCCCTTCATCACCACCAGCGATCTTGCCGAGGCGCTTGGAGTCCACAAAGAGACGGTGATGCGGTACGTCCGAGCCGGCGTCATAAAGGCGATCCGGAACGACACCCCTGGGGGACGTGGACACTTCAAGATCCCTCGCGAATGGGCGATCAAGTACATCCAGGGCGAGGTCGGACACGTTCCCATGTCACGTCCCAAGGGCAGCAAGCCCATGCCCGTCACCAGAGACGCGAGGCAGCTGTCGCTCTACTGAGCACAAAAAGGAGCGGCCCGGGAGCGAGGGGGGGGATCTCGCATCGCCGGGCCAACGAGAACAAGCTTGACCAAGACCTAGCCGGAGTCAAGAATCATGTCGCGATATCCCTCAGCCGGTGGAGCGTGCGGCCTGACCAGCTGCGCGGGCCACGGCGGGACGTCCCAGGGACGGACCGCATGCTCGACCGGCTGAGGCTCGGTGGTCCGTTGTGGCCCTATACCGTCGGGCCCCATTTTCTCCCCCAAAAGTCACGGGCCAAGGCTGGTCGCCGCATGGGCCCCGGGTGTGTGTGTCAGGCACGCACTCGGGGCCATGCGCTTTTGTGCGATAAGGACTGCTCGACGGTCGCTGGAATTAAAAGGCGCCGGACGGTCACGACACCGCCGGCGCCAACAACAACCTATCGATGAACAACCTAGACCCAACCCCACGACCCGGCAAGCGCCGCTCGCCTGACGCAACAAACCAGCGAGCTATCCGCTGCGGCCTCGTGGCCCGACCGATGGTGATGTCATGAGGAGTCTCGCAGACGTTGGCCTCGTGTGTACCAGTGGAGTCGGCAGGCCGCTTTGCGGCTGTGCCGCATGTCACTCCGAAGAACTACTCGAACAGGTTGCAATGCAGCTCGAGCGAGTCGCAGCTGAAAGCGACCTGGACGACCTGTTCCTAATCGGCATCGACAATGGAACCAGCTGGGAAGTGCGCGAGCGTTCCTGGTCCTTGCTCGAGCGTGACATGCCAGAGCACGCGGCCGCCCTTCGCAGGCAACTCGGTCCGCTCGAGGAAAAGGTCGGATTCTTCCTCCGCTTGTCGGGAGACCAGTGCTTTTCTGGCACTTTGGCCCGTCCCGCTTTGCCCGTCCCATCAAGGAGCTGACTCATGGCCAGCCAAAGCAAGAAACGAAGAGCACGAAGAGCACGACAGTTGGCGCGCGCCGAGCTCGGCGCCGAACCCTCCGCGCAGGAGCAGGCCTGCTGCGTTTGCGGGCGTTCCCGTACCAGGCCATCGCTCGGGGAAGTGGCAGTGCATCGTCACATCATGTGGGCTGGTGGCTGGGGCACCCATGGAGACCTGATTGCGTACGCGTACGCCTGCTCTGGCGTCATGGTGACGGAATCTAACCGGCACTTCCTTTGCGAGTGCGATCGAGCCGCATGGGACGAGGCCGTGTCGGTGTATCGCTCCAACCTGCCAAGCGCCTGCTGGGAGGCGCTCGGCATGAATGCCGAGCTCATGGTGTGGGCGAAGGGCGAGGCAGAACGACTGAATGAGCTGTCCAGCGTCATGGAAGAGGCCACGAGCTGACCGCGTAGAACCAACAACAACAACCAATCGGAGGACTCACCTATGTCTATCGTCACCTTCATCGTGCGCCTGGTTACGCTGGTCTCCTGCCTGTGTGCGGCGAGCTGCGCGGGGCAGGTGTCCGAGCCTGTGCCTGTTGACGCTGTTGACTCGGCGGCGAGCTCGCCGGCGTGCTGCGCCGTCTTGGATCCTTCCGTCATGCAAGCGTCGACTTTGATTTGTACGTGCTACTACGAGCGCCCAGCTGGCGAGTGCACGCAAGCCTCTTGGGATGCCGAGTACCCCGATCGCAGGCCGGCGCCGGCGCTTGTGGATCGATGCCCCGATGTTGCACCGACGGAAGCGGAGGTGTGGTGCTGCGCCGAGTACGCCAGCGATTCTCGTCACCCAGACGAGCGAGATGCCTGTCAGTGCTACCTGGAGACGGAAGCGGCCTGCAACGGAATGCTGAAGGCGCTCTGGGGCGCAGTCAGGGTCGAAGAATGCGGGGCTCCCAAGTGACCTGTTCGCTGTCCTTCGAGCTGTTGCCCTTGCTGGTGTCACCCGGCGCAACGCTTTCATCGAGCGTCCTGAAACTGCTTCCGGTGCTGCTGCCATGAGCGACGCACGCATCGAAGCGATGCCCGACTACACCCTCCTTCGCTACTACATCACCTTGATTCGATGCTCGGTCGGCCTCGAGTCGCTGCCAAAGGACGATCCACGCCAGTCAACCGTGGTCGAGCTCATCATCGAAGAGCACAAGGGGATGCTGGATGATCTCTGGAAGCGATTCACGGACGAGGAACGCGAGGTCGTCGACATTCAGGTCATGCAGCTCCGCAACTGGCTCGAGCACGTCATCTGGACGCGCGAGGACTACCGCGACGAGATGATCCGCCAGTGGCGTCATGCTCGGCTCGAGACCAAGTACGGCGCGCGCGTCGTGCTCGAAGCGCTGCTCGACCAGTTCTTCCCTGGGTGGCGGGTGCAGGCATGATCCCCGGAGTCAAGCGCCATGGTTGACCGATTGCCGGGCGCATCGCTGCCAACTTCTCGTCGGCATTTCGCTCGAATCGTGCAGCCGAAAGGGTCCTTTGCGGACCGAGAACGCCAAGCACAGTTGCCTGCTGGGCTGCAAGAGGCAATCGCATCATGCGTTGAAGAGGGCGTAAAAAAAGCACTTCCCGATCGAAGCGCCGACTGGGTGCGCGCTCCCAAGCCGCGCAACCATGAGACCTGGGTCCCAAATGACCTAGGGGAGTTTGTGCGGCTCGAGCAGCCGGAGCCGCAAGTCGACCCGCTTGCGGAGTTCCGCCGCAAGGTGAGGACGGTCCTCAGCGAGACGGACACCCAGCGTGTGGTTGAATATCGCGACGGGTGGGGAAACTACGAAAGGGCGGTGGAATGGCTCGCTTCGGTAACCCCACCGAAAGGCGAGTGGGAAAAGCCCATGCCCAAACCTCCGCGGCCCACGATCCCGCGGAGCGCTCTTGGAAAGATCGCAAGTAGTGTTTCCACCCACAAGAAAAACGCTACTTGGCTGCTGGCGTGCCGGGCGAGGCCATGGCAGCGGGATCGGACTCGGAAGTGTCGAATCCATCGTATTGGGCATCAGTCGGTCCAGGTCCGTTCCGATGGGAAGGCCGTGAGCGTGTGTGGTGTGGAAACGTGCGCCTCGGTCTGGGGTTGCCCGATTTGCGCCCAAGCCATCTATGCCGAGCGGGCAACCGAGGTGACAACGGCCACCAAGGCATGGCGAGCACTCGGCCCCACGCATGTCGTAGTGATGGTCACGACCACCATCCGGCACCAGCGTTGTGACGACCTGAAAGGGCTCAGAAAGGGCCTGGCGAACGCTTGGAGAGCCATGTGGGGTGGCAGGCGGGCGAAGCTCCTGAAGGCCGAGCTCGGCATCGTGCACCACGTGCGAGCGCTCGAGGTGAACGATGGCTCGAACGGATGGCACCCACATCTACACACGTTGTGTTTTTTGAAACTGCGGACCCCGGAGGGGTCCGACGAGAGCGTGTGGTCTGACGAGCTCGTGGCGGAGCTCCGAAACCGATGGATCGACTCCGTCGACCGGGTTCTAGGTGCCTCTGCGCTGCCCAATTGGGAACACGGACTCGATGTCCGTATCTCCCGAAAAGACGACTACATCGCCAAATTGGGACTGGAAATCGCATCAATCGTTGGCAAGCAGGGGCGCCTGCGAGGCCACCGGACACCGTGGCAGCTCTTGAGTGCAGCAACAGACGGGAACACCTACGCTCAGGACCGCTGGAGGCACTACGCAACGGCGATGCTCGGAGCTCGCCAGCTGACGTGGTCAAAAGGCGCCAAGCGGGCCTTCGGAATCCGGGAAAAGACCGACGAAGAGATAGCGAAGCAGCGCGAAGAAGAGGAAAGCCGGGGCATAGTCGGCTTCAACATCGCCGGATGGCTGTGGGACAGCCTGATCAGAGTCCCGGCATGGCTGCCAGCCTTCATCCACGCCGTCAAAGAAGACCCACGGGCCGCTGCCGCCATGCTCCCGCCCGCTGAGCCGGACATGGAACGTCGGTCCTGGTACCAGTTCGACCGCGGCGGTTAGCAGGGTGGGTCTCCTGAGACCCACAAGAGGGAGACTACCAAGGGGGTACCGAGGGCGCGAACCGAGCTATTCGCCGCCGATGCGGTGATCTGACTACATGGCCATTGTCTGGGACCTGGGGCTACACTTCGAGGGTTACGTTTTGCTGGGGAGGGCCGGCCCCAGCGCTGCCCCCCCGAATAGGAGCAGGACCCCCATGGCCGACATTCGACACCACGCACCGACCAATTACAAAGAGCTCGCGGAAAAGTGGGCGAAGAAATACCACAACATGATAGAGCGGAACGAGGAAGCCCTGCATGGGATCGCTCGACGAGGGATGACTGAGCTCGTGGGCTTTGGCGTTGGATTCGTGTCGGGCGTCTCGAGGGGCCTCTGGGGAAACCCAGCGACGGGTGACCTGGAAATCGAGGGTGTGGACGTGCACATAGCGGCGACCGTTGCGCTCAACGGCCTAGCCTTGGCTGGACTCTTTGGTGAGCTGTCCGAGGCTGCGGCGGTTGCAGGCGCTTGCCTCGGCGCCATCGTCACGGACCGGGAAGCGGAGAAGTTCGTCCGTCAGGCTGCCAAGTAGTCGGCGGCCCTCATGCGGTCGCTTTGGCCTTTGCAGTTTGCCGCGACTCTGGCAGGGGGCGCGGCCTGGTTGTGGATCGTGCGCAGACGAACGCGCGAGCTACTCGAGCGGACCACTCCACCCGCTACAGCCCCAGGTGAGACCCTGACGCCAGAGCTGGCAGTGACTCTGAACGGCTGGGTGTCTAAGCTGTACGAGGAGTCCCCGGCGGAGCCGGAGACGGTGTCCGGTGCGCTCCTTTTCGCCGATTCCATGGCGCAGCAGGGCTACCCGAAAACGGCAACGGCATTGCGCGAGACGGCAGAGCTGGCGGCAGAGGTTCCGACGGCACCCGAGCCGGCGCCCGAGCCCGAGCCCGAGCCAGAACCAGAGCACGAGACGGAGCTCGGCCAAACCGAGCTCTGGGTCGAGCACTACGTCGGAGGCTGGAACACGCTGGAAGACGGACCGCGAGGAATCATTCTGTCGGCCTTCGTGCACCTGGGAATGCAGACCGACGGGTACGTCCGACACCGGCCGAGCGAGGTCGACAAGCTGCAAGCCGGCGAGGATGCGAACGAGCTCGACGCCCTTGGCCTGCCCGAGATGGCCGCTGGGCTCCGGGACTTGATTGCAGACTCCGAACGTCTGCCCGAGGAACCATGAAACGAACCACGTCAATCGCGCTCGGCGCGGTCACGGGAACAAGCCTGCTGGTGGGCACCGTGGCCATGGTGCGCCGGAGGAAAAAGGCAACCAAGCCCGCAGGAGCGGCTAGCGGCGGCGGATTCGTGCCGCCTCCACCCGATGCGGTGTGGCTGAAGAACCTGGCGCCATCGGACGAGCCTGGAGCTGGCCCGAGCGTTCCGCCAGCTGTCGAGCCGCCCGGGACGGCATCTCCGGCCGTGTACGTTCTTGCCTCGGCAGACGGATCCCCCGTGGAGCTCGACGCCGGCAAGTTCCTTGACGCCCGCTTCTCACCGCTCCCGCTCGCCCAGCATCCAACCAGAACCCAGATGGGTCGAATCTACCAATCGTTTGCTGCGATGGGCGTGGATGACCAAACCGGAAAGCTCAATCGGCGCCCTTCGCCGGAGTCGGTGGACGCTGCCCTCGATCTGGCGACTGACCTCGACCTCGAGAAAGCGCCGGCTCCTGTGGGGACGGCAGTCCGAGACTTCGCCAAGCTCGCTTGGCAGCTTCCATCCTTGGAGAAGAAAGCGTAGCGATGAACAAGCCAGACATCACCAGTCTCCCGCTCGCGTTCATGGTCGCAGGCTTCATCGGATGCCTCGCGATGGCGCAATGCACGAAGGAGCAAGCCACGCAAGCCATCACTGCTGGGTCCGGAGCGGCGCAAATCGTGTGCGCGGTGCTGCTCGATCCGGACAAAACCGAGCGCAAGATCTGCGACACGGGCGCCAAGCTGGCCGAGCTGCTCGGAGTTCTTCTCTCGGAATCGAGCCGGCCTGCTCCCGCACCCTCGGCGGAAGCCGCTCGAGCGCCAGCGCCTTCGGCGGCGAGCTCGACGATCGCACCGACGTCCATGCCGGAACCGCAAGGGCGACCGAAGCTCTTGCTCTTGTATGTGCCGGACTCCGTGCCGGCGGACGCTGGAGGTGGGGGCTGACTCTCTCGGGCGGATGCCCGAGCGTGCAACAAGGAAACGACCATGAACATGCAGCAGCATATGTATTCGAACCCTCCGCAGCTGCCCCCGGCGTACGCGCTGGGCTACGGCTCGATCGGCTATGACGTCGCCGGCGAAGCAGAGGAGCTTTTGCAGGACCTGTCCGTGTCCGGCGAAGAGATCATCGGTGCCGGAGAAGAGATCATCGGCTGGGACACCAGCGCGGCCGAGGACCTCATGGGCGTCGAAGAAATCATCGGTGCGGCTCTGCCCCCAGGACCGGTGAAGAACGCCATTCAGCAGCGCTTGGCATCGGCGAAAGTCAAGACCGCTCTGGCGAAAAAGCCGGCAGCCAAGCCGGCACTGAACCTCCCTCTGCAGGGGACTCGCGTGGACGTGGTGCCACAGGTGAACCGCCGGCATCGCCTGATGGTCGCCGGAATGGGCTTCACCACCGTGCTGCTTGGCGCCATCGCCACCATTACGATTCTCCCCCAGCGCCTCTTCAAGCCGAAGCTCTTGTCGATCCCGGGCTCGACGGCCCTCTATTTCGCCATCACTGGCGTTTTCGTCGGCCAAGACAGCCAGCTGGCGGCAGCCGGCGCCATCCCCTGCGAGTGCTTCACCGAAACCGCGGTCAACGCCCCGATCGATTGGGACACGGCCAACATCGGTAACTCGATCACCCTGAATATTCAGAACATCGAACCGGTCGGCGGCGCTCCGAGCCGCGTGTTCTCCGGGATGATCATCGGCTTGGGCGTGAAGCCGTAGGAACCACGACACCAACGAAAGAACTCGCGTATGGATCTCCTACTCAGTTTCGGGGGACTCGACCTGAAGGTCGCGCAGGCGTTCGCGCAAACGGTGCGCCGTCTCATCAATGACGTCTACGTGCCCCGAAACCTGGAGTACCTGAGATACCGGAAAGCCGGAAGGCTGCCTTTGCAGCTGGACGACGGCTCGTTCCGAATGATCCGCGTCGCACCCTTGAAGCACCTCTACCAGACGGGCGTCATCTATGCAGAGGACCCACCGGGAGGCGTCAGCCTAGCTGACATCCCGACGGTAATCGCCCGCGGTTGGGGCCATTGCGCGCACCTCTCCGCGTGGCTCTGTGCTGACCTGCAACTGAAAGGGTACGACGCGGCCATCCGCATCAAGTGGGCCCCGAGAATGAACCTCCGAGGCCGTCTGTATCACGTCCAGGTCAGGCTAGCGCCGAAGCACGGCTACGGCCCGAAGGGGCTCGGGCAAGTGCAGGACAAGACGAACCACCTGGGCCAGATTTTGGACCCGAGCCGCGTGCTCGGGATGGGAGTGAGCCCGCGGCTAGTAGGGGACTGGGACCGCGGGACCTCACCAAAAGACGCATGGGATTTGGGCGCCCAAGAGGCGAGAGGTCACGTGACATGACGAGCAAAACAGGGATCAAGGCGGTTCTGGTGGCGGGTCTGGGCGCAGTCGTTGCGGCGGGCGCTGTGGTGATGGTTGGAAAACAGAAGGAGAAGCGGAAGGAGCTCCCACCGGGGCCACAGCGGGCGACCCCGCAGGCTGGTGGAGCGCTGACGAGCTATCCGGTTCCCCCCATGCCCCAAGTGCCGCAAATGACCGTCCCGGGCGTGTCAGTGACGACCCCCAGCGTGACCGCTCCGGGCGTCTCGTTCCCGGCGGGAACGGTGACCTACCAAGGCGCGCAAATTCCCCTGCCAGTGCCCACCCAGCAAGGCTCTCAGGTGGTCATCCCGAAGCAGCCAGGCCCCGATCTCCAGCAGCTCGTGGCCAACGCTGTTGCCTCGGGCAACCCCGCCCAAATGCGTGCGGTTGCGGCGCAGCTCCGCACGGCTGGCAATAGCACCGGAGCTCAGGCGCTGGAGGTGCATGCCAAGACGGTGGAGACCACCAACGCCGCAATAGCCTCCGGCGTTCAGATGGCGCAGCAAGTGCTACAAGGAACACCTATCACCACAACGCCGGCGATGGGAACGCCTGCACCGCAGCCTGTCAGCTGGCAGCTACCGGCAAGCGTCCCGAAATCGATGCCGGCAGACTTCACGCTGCCCACGGCAGCGCCGGCGCCGAGGCAAAGTCCGGTCCAGCAAGCGCCGCAAGCAACCGGACCCGTCTGGCCCGTGACCGACCCCGGAAAGGTAGGCGTCGCGCAAAAGATGGTGTCGAACCTGGTCGCGACCGGGCCCAAGCCGTACAAGGAGAACACGGCACTGGTGAAGGCCTTCCAGTCGCAGGAAGCCATCAGTCCAGTCGATGGCTTGTATGGCGCTGGCACCGCGACTCTGCTCGGCCAGAGGTATGGGATCATCCCTCCGAAGCCGTTCTACTGGTCGAAGACGGCCAGCAAGGTTCCCGGTCAGAAAGCGCAGTACCAGTCCGACATGAACGCGCTAGCCGTCAAGGACCCTGCTCGAGCTCCGCTCTGGCAGGCAGCGGGCAACGTCTACTCGACGGCGCCGGCGCCCGTATCGACTCCTGCGGCCTCGGCTGTGCCCAGCGTGGCAGCGCTTCCCGCCATGGTCCAGGCGTTGCCGGGACTCTCTCAGGCCGTGCAAGCCGTGCAGACGGCTTTGCCGTCGGGAGTGGAGGGAATCCTTTCGAGCTCCGTCGCATGGCCCGTGACCGATCCGACCAAGCTGTCGATCGCAAATCAGATGAACCTGAATCTAGCGTCTTCAGCGAAGTACAAGGAGAACACGGCCCTGGTGAAGGCGTTCCAGTCGCAATCTGGCATCAGTCCGGCTGATGGCCTGTACGGCCCAGGAAGCGCGACCAAGCTTGCGCAGGACTACGGAATCATTCCCACCAAGCCCTTCTACTGGTCGAAGACCACAAGCAAGGTGCCTGGTCAAAAGTCAGAGTACCGAGCCGCCCTAACGGCTCTCTCGCTGAAAGACCCACTTCGCGCTGCCCAGTGGCTGGCAGCTGCCCAGGTATAGGAGCACGGCCGCCATGTTCGAAGCACAAACAGCAGACCTGCCCATCGTGGGCGCTGAGGATCTTTACCTGAACGGCGCCAGCGTGGTGATCGGGCTCGCCGACGAAAACGGCGAGCTCATCGGCTACTTTGGCCGAGAGTACCATCCGAACCGACGAGCTCGCATCGATTCGATCGGAGCGGAAGAGCCGGAAATTGGCCGCCCTCGTCTCGCGGTGGGGCTCGCCATCGGAGAGGACGAGAACGTAATCGGCTGGTTCGGATCGAGCTTCTTCAAGAGCGTGGCCAAAGCGGTCACAGCCCCGGTGAAAGCGGCCGTGACCCTGACGACGGCGCCAGTCCGTGCCGCCGTGGACATCGCAAAGGGCAAAAACGTCGCGCAGACGCTCGTCCGAACGATGGTGAAGCAACCGGTGCAAGGCACGGCCTCGACGCTGAAGAGTGGCCTGGGCGTGGCCAAGCCCCTGGTGAAAGTGGCGGCACCGGTCATCAAGAGCCCGGTAACCAAGGCTCTCGTTGGCGGCTTGGCCATTGCGTTCCCGCCCGTGGGTCTCCCGGCTGCGGCGGGACTTGCGGCGGCAAACCTAGCGCTGCCGTACGCTCAGAAGGGCATCGCGCTGGCCACCAAAGGGGCCGCCGTCACCAGCACGCTTGCGAGTCGCATTGGACCGGTGAAGGTGCCTGCAAAGGCACAGGTGAAGCTTCCTTGGCCGCTGAACAAGCAAGCGGCACCGAAGCCCGCACCGAAGCCCGCACCGAAGCCGGTTGCGAAATCCCCATACACCCGAGCGCCGGCGCCGAAGTTCGCGGCAGTAAAAGTACCCGCAAAAAAGCCGGTGGTACAGCCGAAGCCAGTCGTTCAGAACAAGCCCGTTGTCCAGCCAAAGCCGCCGTTGAACGCAGCGGCGGCCGCGGCCGATGCGAAGAAGAAAGCAGCGCTTGCGCTGGCAACGGCGGACAAGGTACTGAGCGCGGCAAAGGGCACTCTGCCGAGCCAGAAGACAGCTCCTCCGGCAGTTCAGGCCGCTCTGAAGACGGCGGCCAAGAAAACGGTCGCCGCCACGTATGCCGCGGGAAAAAAGGTCGGAGACAAGGACGCCGCCCGCGGCCTGGCTGTGTTGACCATCGCCAACCGTTTGCAAAAGGTCGTGCCAGCAGCTCGAGCGTCGATGCCCCAAGTGGTAGCTCCGGTGCCTGGGCAGGTGTACGACGCAATCCACGTCAGTAAGAGCGGGCAGAAACAGCTCGGCAAATGGCGAGCGGGAGCTCAGGTGTCCGCGGGAACGTCGGCGAGCGGAGTCGTAGTGCTTCGAGACGGGACTCCGATCTCAGGCTCGTACGCAAGGGTCGGCTGAGCCATGACCGACTCTCGCCTAACGAGCCAGGGAAAGATCCTCGACATCGATGGCGGTCTAGTGGCGGGAGTTCCGCCGCAAACCGCCACTACGTTGCTCGATGTCGATCTTTCAGTCCTCGACAAGTGCCGACTATTCGAGGCTGGCTCGTGGGTGATGTCAGTAGAGACCGAGGTACTGGAATGGCCCGGTCCAGCCGTGGGGCCACAGCGGACCTGCCCGCTCGTGGCCCGGGTCTCCTTCGGCGCCGGCGGAGCGTCGCATCAAATCGAGCTCGACGCCCTGCCGGGATTCGTGATCCAACTGCCGTCAATCACTGCGAGGTGTGACCTTGCGTGGTCCCTGCTGCCCTCCCAGGAGAACGTGCCGGCGTTCAACCAGTGGGTGATACCGAACCGCGTGCGTGTGCGCGGCATCGTCTATCGGGGCGTTGCGCGACCGTACGGGCATCGGTCCTTCCTCGCTCGCAGGAACCCGGGAGCCGGGGTTCTGGCAATCCACACCATCGGCAACATCCCGAAGTTTTCCCGGAGCTGCATGGTTTACGGAGGACTCGACAACACAGCCCCGCCGATTCTTCCGTATGATGCGGCGACTGTCTTCCAGCTCCTGTCAGACGCGACGCTGGGCAACGTCGTGACCGACTTCACGGGGCCGCAGCTGCAGACGCTGAAGTCTTGGGGAAGTCGAATCCCGATCACCTCTCAAGCGACGCAGTGGGCGCTCGAGACGCCAGCCGGCCCGGCAACGCCGTTGTTCCCTGTCATCGTCGACTTTGAGATCTCCATGTGAGGCGGCGAGATGGCGAGCTCCGACCGAATTGGCCCGATTGCCCATGCTCCGATGGCGGAACTTGCGGCGTGGTCGTGGCTGACTCATTCGGCGCCGTCAGTCAGGTCCAGGCTGCTCGAGCTCGCCCGGGCCCATGGGTGGGACCCGAACGCTATCGCAGCGGTGATTGCGCATGAAAGCGCCGGCGACCCCAAGGCGGTAAACCCGCATTCCGGGGCCACCGGGCTTATTCAGTGGATGCCAGCGACCGCCAAAGCCTACGGGACATCGGTGGATGCGCTCGAGCGGATGTCCGCGCTTGAGCAGCTCGACTTTGTCGAGCGCTACTTCGCATCGGCCTTTGCCAGCCACCCTCCGGCAGAGGTCGGCGAGTACTACCTCGCGGTCTTCATGCCGTCGCTCGCCGGCGAGCCCGACGAGCTGCGAGTCGCGGCCAAGGGGTCGAAGGTCTACGACCAGAACGCCGGCCTGGACGCGAACAAGGACGGCGTTCTGGACGTGGGGGACGTGAAGCAGGCGATCCGGCGGATGTACTCAGGACGCCCCGCGGCTGCCCTCGACATGGCGTCTCCCGCGCTCTCCCCGGCTCCCCGTTGCCCTTTTCGAAAGGCACCCGGGGGGAAGGCCGGTCCGCTATTGGCGCTGCTCGTAGCGGGCAGCGCCGGCGGCCTGTGGTGGTTTCGCCGGAGGGCGCATTGATGTTGGTGCGCTACCTGGAGCAAGCGACGAAAGGACTCGGGCGGTGGAAGTGACGGACAAAACGACTGAGCAGGATCGAAAACCGAACGGCAACGGAAAACCGGATGTCAACAGCTGGCCGACGGCCTCGAGCGCCGCGAAGATCTTGGGCGTCAAGCCCCAATACATTTCGACCATGGTGCAGCGGGAGGAGCTGCACCCGCAGCTGGACAAGAACGGTATCCGCCGCTACGACCCATCCGAGCTCGAGAGCTTCCAGTTCGTCAAGGAGGACCAGGACCAGCTGACGGCGCTTGGCGAGCAACAGACCAAGACGATTCAGATCCTGACCGAGGCGCTACATCGATACCTGAAAATCATTCCGGACTGGGTCGTCCGAGCGAGTGAGCAGGACGATGCAAGAAGCCGCCGGCGAGAGGAACGGATCGAGCTGCTCGAGCAGCGCCAGGCCGAGCTGCTCGACTCGCTGGGCGAGTTCATCCGCGCCCAGGGCGAGAGGGAAACCGCGAAGCTGTCGGAGCAGAGGAAGCAAGACCGTTGGGATAAGGCGCTCGAGGCGCTGACCACCCATGCGCCCGATTTGGTCCAAGACCTGATGATGGGGAGCCAAATCCGCAAGCTCGAGAGCCGCATGGATCCCGAGAAGCTGACCGCTCTCCTCGAAGTGGAAGGAATGCTCAGCGCGGACGAAAAAGAGGCCCTCGAAGGGCTACGGGACCGAATGCGGGCCAAGCAGGCCAAGCGGAAGGAAGCCGAAGAGGCGAAAGCCAAGGCCAAGGGTGAGCCGCCCGGAAAAGACGATACGGACGTCGCAACCGCAGGGGGCGCCGCGTGAGCCTCAACGCGACCACTCGAGACTGGATCCGCTCGGCGGTCGGTGCGTTCTTCCGAGGCGAGCTGACGAACGTGCTGGAAAAGGTTCTGAAACCGAAAGACTCCGAGCCAGCGTCCGTGGTGACTGAGGGGCAAGACACGACCGACGGAACAAGCAAGGAGGCCGAGTCATGTACTCCAACCGAGACATAACCGCCCACACGAAGGACACGGCATTTAACACCGACCAGCTCCTGGGGCTGCTCGGAACCGCGGCTCTTCTCCCGGCAGACTACGATTTTGTGGAGCTCCTCCCGCCCGTGAACCCGCTGGTCATCAATTACCGCCTGGGCGGTCCCGCTGGTGTCATCGTGCGCCAGCTGACAATCACCTGGGTAGGCACGGACATCTCGACCATTCGAAGGACGGTATAGATGGCGGGTGTAGGCATCAACCTTGCGACCGGGCAGCTGCTGCTGACGCCGGCAGCTAGCGCGGTGTTGCCGCCCGCCATCGTCTTCGGTGGACCCGGAGCGATTGGCGCTGCAAGCGAGTATGCGCGACGGGACCATAATCACCCCTGCCCACCGAACCCAATCGCAGCGACGCGCGTCTACGACGTCGCCGGCGTCTACAACTTCACCGCCGTCGGGACGAGGGCCCTGGTCCAGATCCGTCCCGGCGCTGCCGGTGGTGGCGGTGGTGGAGGTGGATCAGGCACGGGACCGGGCCCGAACGCGAGCGGCGGCGGTTCAGCTGGTACCGGCGGTTATTCCGCCTCTTCTGCGTACGCGTGGATCACCCTGGTACCGGGGCAGGTCTACACGGTGACCGTGGGCGCAGGCGGCACAGGAGGCCCAGGCGGCGCCGGCGGGCCCAACACGGTCTCCGGATTCGGAGGCACTCCCGGAAATGCCGGCAACCCCAGCACCATCTTTCAGGGAGCGACCCCGATCCTGCGAACCCGCCTGACCGCAAACCAGCTTGTCGGCGGAGCTGCGGGACTCGGTGGACTCGCTGGAGGCGGAGGACAGCCATCGACGGCGATTCCAGCAGGGTGGCCCTGGGGGCAGATGGCGAGCGATGTGCTGCAAGCCCGGCCCCAGGGAGCGCCCATCAACACCGGCGGAACTGGCGGCGGTGGTGGCGGTGGAGGTGGAGCAGGAACGGCGGGCGGATCGAATGCTGTCTATACCCCGCCCACTCCGATTGTCGCCGGCGAAGAGGGCGTTCTATTCGGGCCCGCAACGATTTTCGCGGCCGTTGCCGGTGGAGCCGGCGGAGTGGGGTTCGGCGGCAACTCCGGCGGCGGTGGAGGCGGAGCCGGTGGCAACGCAGGTCCCTCGGGTGACCCGGCGGAACTGACGACGGCCAGCGGGGGACCGGGAGGGCAAGGCGGCCGCGGTACGGACAACGGTGGCATCACTGCCGGAACCGCCGGAACACCCGGCACGAATGGCAGAGGGGGCGGCGGTGGAGGTGGTGGCGGAGGGTGCGGAAGTTTCAGCGCCTCTGCTGGCGCGAAAGGCGGCGATGGTGGCTCCGGGTCGGACGGCTTGGTGGCCATCGCGGAGTACGCATAGACGCCCGAAAGGGCACCAGCCCCAAGCGGGCAGAAAGTGAGCAAGCATCATGAGTCTCCATAGTCTTCGAACCCGCCGGCTGCCGGAAAGCCCGGGCGCCGAAACCGGTCTCCCCTTCGTGGATGTGACCGTCGCTGCCTTTCAGGCAGCCGCTAACACCGCTACTGCCTTTCCCTTGATGCTGCCGGCGGCTGTCGGTGTAGGCGACGTCTCGCCCGCTCTGGTGGTCAACGTTGCGGCGGCTCCGCCGGCGGCTGCGATCCAAGGCGACTGCGTGATCGGCATCGAGTGCCTCGATGCCGGAGGCCTCGACGTCGGTCTCGGTTTCGCCGGTGGGCAGGTGACGACCGCCGGAGGGCCCGGGGTGGGCATCGTCACCATTCGGGTCGTCAACGCGACGGCAGCCGCCATCCCGGCGGCGCCTGCTGCTAGGACGTTTCGGGTCTTCCTGGACCGGTGACACGCGCGCGGCTTGCCCGGGTGTCCCATGCACCCGGGCCAAGCTCTCCTTAATGCATGAGTGAGCCATGACAGACCTACCAGAAACCCACCCGCCAGACTCCGAAGACTCGGACACCAGCCCCGGTATCCCCGGCATACCTCTCCGCTTTCTGCATTCCGAGTACAATGAGCTAGAGCTCCGAGTCGAGGTGCC
>OEHO01000006.1_pt1 | contig 25456 bp, 30 predicted proteins | sample 1539131 | NCBI WGS metagenome assembly OEHO01 (sample SAMEA4074282, study PRJEB22523) | metagenome | biome: Groundwater | place: Australia | collected 23-Apr-2015
TAGTCTTATACCAAATTTCTGTTCTAGCAACAGTGGTTGGTTGTTTTTCTTTCACCCAAAGAATTAGAGGCTCTTGGTAATTTCAAAGAAAAACAACCAACCACTGTTGCTAGAACAGAAATTTGGTATAAGACTACCGATTCATTTTCAATGAGTCATACCACTGTTATTAGAAAAATGAAAGATAGTGGACAATTTTCATTCATTGCTTTTCAAAAACAAGAAAGACCTGAACCAGAAGAAGACAAGGAAAAAGAGCAAGGAATGAATGCTGGTGAAGCTGGTGGACTACCACCATTACAAGAAATTGGGCCTCCTGAATTAGACCAACCACAGGGTCCAGAAGGTAATGCGGTTCCGGGCGCTCCAACCGCACCTGCTGAACAACCGGAGCAAGAGCCGGAAAAAGATCAAAAAGATGACATCATTGTAACCAAGTCGGTTCTATTTAAAGATGATATCAAAGGCGCCGCTATCTTGGTAGAATTTCTAAAGAAATTGGACCTGTAATATGATTAAACTAGCAGAACTATTGCACATCATGAGGGATGAGCAGGATGAAGGATTAACTCCGGTGGATAACTGGAAAGCAACCGATGCTATGTATCTTGAAGATATGGGATTTAAGAATGATGGTATGTTTTACTATTCTCTTAAAAAACCAGAAATGAGATTAAGTCATAAGAAAGGCGTCGGCTTCATCGTTGAAGATAAAGTCAAAAAAGAAAAACACGCATTCTCCAAATTCAAACAGCTTGAAGAATTCTTTGCGAACTACAAACAAAGGTGGGAGAATCAACCTTACCTATAACCACCGAAGAAAGAAAAGAATATAACAAACGTTGGCGTGAAAAGAACAAAGAGAAAATGACACGACATCGTAAGGCTTGGTATGAGGAAAATAAAAACAAGCCCGGATATAAAGAAAAACTTTACGAAAGTAGAATTAAATTCAAATATGGCATTGGGGTCGGAGTAGTTAATGAAATGCTATATAATCAAAGTAACAGATGTGCGATTTGTGAAAAAGAATTTGTGAGTAAAAAGACCACTCACATTGACCACTGCCATTCAACTGGAAAAATTCGTGGAATGCTATGTGAAGGATGTAACATTGGTCTTGGTGGATTCAAGGATAATGTTGATATCCTAAAAAAGGCGATAGAATATCTATTAGTTTCCGCAAAACCAACCCTATTTATAAGCCATGAAAGAAAATCTGACAGTAACACCGTTTAGTCTAGCGCAAATTCTCAAGGAATCTAGCAACATTCCTAAAGATGGCGGCGCTAAGTTTGGTAATGACCAACAGAAATTGACCCCACAGCAAAAGAAAGATTTGATGGAGAAAGTTGCTAGATTTAACGAATATGGAAAAGTTCTGCGTTGCGAGACTGCTCTTATGGAAATGTCAAAGACATTGGCTGAGATTGGTCAAATGGCAGAATCATACGCCATGACAGAATCCGGTGATTACTTTCAAGCCGAAACGGTAAAAAGAGATTTTGCTGATGTAAAAAAGATTACCAAAGATTTTTCAAACCTATCCCGTGAATGTTACGGCGGCCTTCAACAGTTGAATGCCCTATACGAAGATATGGGTAGGAAGATGGAAAGATACTTTGAGATTCGTTCCTTGGATGAAATTGCAGCTTCACCTGTTGCCGTTCAACCAAAAAATTCTGAGGCTAATGACCCGAATAGAAACGCCTTGTATGCCGAAGGCGAAGAAGAGCAAGAGGAATACGCAAGCGGGTTTGAAGAGCAAGCATAATTTGTTCGGAATGGGCAAAAATGAAAGGGGCGCTCCCGATACGATTGGGAGCGCCCTTCACGTTGCAATCAGTCCAAGTCAGTCCTTGAAGTTATTCCAACTTTATACTGCTCGCCCTAATTAGGTTTGGACGGCGGTAACATCTGATTTACTAGCTTCGATGAATTTCTTCATCCAACGCATGTAATAAATTGCTTTGTCTTCGGCAAGAAAAGTTGCTCTACCTGCGGTAGCTTCCGCGTAGGAAATCGGAAACAAAAGACCATCTTCGTGTTGATACCAAAACTCATTATCTCTAAAATAAGAGAATCGGACAACCTTATTCGCTCTTACTAGGTCCACTAGCTTTACGCTTTTTGGATCCACGTATTTCTGTCTGTTCATCTCGTTGTGCATTTTTTACAAACTTTCCTATTCTACTTTTTATGTGCGTGCTTTTGTTGGTATCCAAAGCATACGCCCAACAACCATTTTCTTTGTCCGACGCAAACATTGCTGACGGGCTTCCTTTATCATCAAAAGCTTGGTAGAAGATAACAACAGTTTCTTCTTTTCCACCAACATCTATTTTGGTTTCACCGGGACAAACTAAAAACATTTCCACCAAAGGTATAACTTCTTTTGAAGTTTTGAATTTGATGCTAAGTGTTCTCCATTCTTTTATTAGAATATTGTTAGTCATTCGTTTGCTGTGTCAAATTTTACTTGAAACGTATTAGGAAATCCTTTTGGTGGCGGCCTTGATATAGACCTTACTTCTGTAAAAACTTTCTTCACCGAAGAATCCCATATAGAATCTCCTGAACCGCTTAACCACTTATTATCCACGATTTTTCCTTTATTGTCAACAGTTATCTCAACCATTGCTACATAATTTTCATCGTGGAGATTTTCAGGTCGTTTCCATTGAGATCGAAGACTAAACTCTATCTGGCTTTTGTATAACTGAATAGGGTCTGATGTTGTTAAGACATCTTTAGCACCATCATTGAATTGAATAGATGGAAGTTCAGAAGCAGGAGGAACGACAACAGGAGGCGCTACAGATTCAGTCTTTGGTGGAGGCGCAGTTTGTTGAACTATTTCTTGTTTTGGAGTGATTGGTTGAGGAACTTCCACTTTTGGTTGTTCTACTTTTGGTTTTTCAACTACAGGCGGTTTTTCTTTAGGAACCAACGCAACAGTCAAAGCTTTCATTTTTTGCCCCAACATACCTTCACGGGACGCAAAAAATCCAATGCCGATAATAGCAACGGCGTGAAGTCCAAAAACCAAAGCAACTGTTCGTTTACTAAACATTAATCTCTATAAGTAGTAACGGCCAAAGAGTCACCGCACTTCTTACAAATTCGTATTCCGTTTTCTACAAAAGTATCCGAATGGTCGCAAAACAATCTTATTTCGTAAGAATCGCTGGGAGCAGATTTTGATAGCATCTTAAAGAAACTATCTAAATTGTCAGCATCATACTCAACCCAATCTTGTTCAAACTTATGCCGGTATCTAATTTTCATATGCAGGGGATTACCACCCCAATGTTATTTGGAGTGGTATCCTTCGTATAACTTGTGGTAAAGAGCATTTACTTTTTCAAAGTTTACGCTCTTTGGCAAAGTGGTTGCTTTGTAAGCTTCATCCAACTTTACCTGCATGTTCTTGGCAAATTCCATAACCTGCTCATAAGACCATGCACCATTCTTAACCGCCAAGATTTCTTCTCGGTCTGGACGCTTCACGATGACTTCGTGTTTGTCTAAGATTTCAAGACCCATACGCATCAACCTAACAAGGTGTGAAGCGTGCTTGGTGTCGTAACCTGACTTCACTTCAAGGTCGTGACGTGCCGGATTTCGGCCCTTCTTCCAAACAAGCCACGACTTATACATTTCCATTTCCTTCTTGTATAGTCGCTCCCTCTGGAGAATATCCACAACTTCTTCCTTCAAATTGTATTCTGTAGAAAGACGTTCGATTACACCAGCCTCATAAACTTTTGGCCAGTTGCCTTCATTTACGTCAACCTTAGAGACGTTGAAAACCAATTCCCAAATGTCGGCCTTTAGTTCATCACGTTCCATGTTGTTTAGTGGATACTGTGAAAGATTCCACTTCTCAACTTCGGACTTGATTAGACCAAAGATTTCCTGCATCTGGCGTGGTGGTTCATCTGGAAGACCAAAATCCTTACGCTTTGGTTCCGTTAGTTCACCACGAACAATCCACTTACGATGACGTTCAATCTTAGCAGCCTGTGCAAAAGCATAGCCTGAAAAAGTGAACTTTGCCTTGGATGACAAGAACAAATTCCTGTTATCCATTAGTTCATCCATAGGCGGATTGAAAACAAAGTGGTCGCTTGGGTCAGTCCACAACAGCTCAACGATGTTGGGGTTAACGTTTGCGGCCAGAATCATAAACTTCCTCAATGAATAAAGCGTTGATTCAAACTTGGGGTTCTTTGGGTTCTTCAAATGAGCCAGCTTAACCTCAAGTTCCGGGTTGTTTTCTGCCTGTTCAAAACGATGGAAAAGGTCATTCTCCACATCCTTTGGAGGAACAACGATACCCTTCACGTCCACGTCAGATAGCTCGTTGTTCAGGCCGTAAGCCTGTGAGCCGTGCAGCGTTACATAAATTGTGTTAGGAAAAAGCCACTTCATAATCGGAGTATATCAGGCAGCGAATTACCTGTCAAGCGCTGAGGAAACATTTCCAAACTACTTTACCAACTGGATTTATCCACCAAAAATCTTTTTTCTTTTCAACCAACTGTTGAACAACATTAGCGGTTCCACCTTTATTGCCATCCCATACCACAATGGCAGTATCACTATTTTCAACCATCCAAGAATTTTTGACCTTTTTGATTTCTTTGGCGTCTCTCAACATTCCTTCACGAATAGTTCTAAAAAGACCGTTCATAGTTTCCTCTTGTCCATCAAAAGGAATACAAGCGATATATGGTAAATTCAATTCTCTACAGAAATGGCAAAAATACAAATCTACACCACTAGCCATACCGGAATAACAAAGTGGTTTATATCCATTGACTTCAAATAGACATTGTTCAATACAATCTTGTATCCATTTGATATCATAACCATTGTTTATGATTTTGTGTTCTCTATGGCCTGAAATCATTAGTCTCATTTGTATGTTTCCTTACCTTCTTTTATCAACTTTTTGAGTTGTTTCAATTCGTGACATTTCCAAAGTTGAAGACAATAGCTGTCATGTATTCTATTCCACGTATGAATTTCGGTGTCACTACAACTCCATTCAAGGTAGTTTAGACGTTTTTTTATTTGATGTAAAGCGAGTTTTGCTCTTACATAATCACCGCGTATGAAACAACAATAATCGCAGTAACATTCACCCCGCCAAGATTGGTGGGTATGATAATGTTTCAACGCAGTAAACACCCGCCCGATTACTTCATCGAACCGGGCGGATGCTTGCTCGTTGACTTTACTTTGAATCTGTTGAGGCGTCATCGGTCTTTTCTTCCGTTGCCGCCGGAGTGCCGCCACTCTTTACAAGGTTGTATAGGTCGCCCCACTTTTCGTTTTCAGTGGCGCCAACAATGGTCTTCTCGATTTTGGCGAGCTTCTCATTGAGCTTCTTGTTATTCTCAAACGCTTGTTTGGAATAGGTTTCGGAAGCTTTTGTGCCATCCAAGTTATAGGTAACTTGGTCGGGCTTTACCTTGCGAATTTCACGAAGGGTGTCTTCGTGAAGTTTGATGGCCTTCTCCAAAGCATCTGACCTGCGGGAGATTTCCACTTTTACCAAAGATTCTACCACGGTATCAATTACCTTGGTTGAACCTAACTTTGTGATTTGTTCCGCTACTGCGGTGTTTATTGATTTGATTTCCATATGTGTCTGTGTGTTTGTGTTTGTTTATATTAACCACTTTTCTTTTCGTTTGAGCGTCCAATTTACCGTCGTTTCAATTGATTTCTCAAATGACATTGGTGGTGCCCAACCGAGTTCTTTCATTTTGCTCCCATCCAAGGCATACCGTAAATCATGGCCCGGACGACTTGAATGGAAGTCAACCATTTCGTATTTTAACGGATGACCTACTATCTTGGCAATCAAAGAAGCAAGGTCAAGGTTGTTTACTTCCTTTTCCCCAACAATATTGAACTTTTCGGCAACGCCTTTTTCAGATTCAACACGTTGAAGCAAATGAAGAATTCCATTAGCGACATTTCGGGCGTGGATATAATACCGCTGACCCGGAATGGTTTTTGTCTTATCAGCGTGAATGGTTACAGTTTCACCCTTCAAAACTTTGCTGATAATCTTAGGAATGAATTTTTCTGGATGTTGTCTTTCACCGAAGATATTCATTGTATGAGTAATCTTCATATTCATTCGATATGTGTTGGCGAATGAAACACACATTTCTTCTGCGGCAGCTTTTGAAGCAGCATATGGATTACCTGAATTATACCGGTCATTTTCTTTGTAATTTACACCCTTTGGAGCAGGTCCAAATACTTCATCCGTAGAGAAGTAAAGGAATTGGGCAGCAGGGGCATGTTTACGGGCATAGTTCAAAAGATTGACTGTTCCCACCACATTATCTTGAACAAACGACATTGGATCGTCAATACTTCTATCAACGTGAGACGCTGCGGCTACGTGAAGAATAATGTCAACATGTCCAATGTTATGAACAACGAAGTCATTTAACTCTGCTTTCAAATCGTGGTGAACAATCTTGAGACGATGTTTATACTTTTGAAAAGTATCAATATCCGCAAGTCGAATCAAAGTTCCAGAAGTATCCAATCGGTCAAGGGAAACAACTTCCCAATCCGTAAACTTCCAAATATGTTCAATGATATGATGACCAACAAATCCAGCGCCGCCAGTTAATAGTATTTTCATGTGGTTGTTATTCTTTCAAATGGTTTCTCACAAAGTAAGTCAACAAAAACCATGATTTCTTTGTAAGTTTTGTCGTCTTTTTCAAAGTTCCAGTTTTTGGTGGCTCGTTCGTCAATGTAATCTTTGAGTGAGGCACCAAATTCTTCTGACCTAGCTTTCCAATCGCAAACCATTTCTGCGACGTAAACTCTAGGCATTTTCTGTATTTCACCCCAATATTCGGGGTGGTGAGGATTGGTTTTGCGATGATGGTTGACAGCCATCTTGAGTTTGAGTTTAGCCGATTCTTCACCGGCAGTCATACCAGATGCCATGTTTTCCCATTCAATGCCGTGAAACTTTGAAGCATCGTGAATGAAACCATTAGCAATCAAACCATGACCCAACTCAATTTCGCCCAGACCGATTAGTTTTTCGCCCAGAAGGAGGCAGTTGTCCTCAACATTGCGCATGTGTCTGGTAATAGCGTGAATCTTAGCTATTGTTAGTTCCGCTTCCTTGCGCAGCCTGTCTGTCTTTTTCATCTTTCAGTTCTTTTCTTATTTCCATCCAAATGACGCCTAATCTGTTTTTGCCCGAACCATCGCCGGCATCGGCCCAATAGTTGTCGTTTTCCGTATGCTCAACGATTTCGGCGTCTCCGGTTGAAATCAAAAGTTCTTTGATGGTAGGATATTGGTCAATCTTTGCTAAAAGAGCATCTTTCATAACACTCTCTTTAACTGATTCCCAGTCGGTTCTCAAAGGTCTGTTTCTGTCTCTACCCATTTCGGCAGCAGCTCGTGGACCCGGCGTTAACCGCACTTGTTCTTCATGCTCTGTTCCCGCGAACTTTTGAGCTTGAAAATAATGTTCGGTCGTTTTCCATTCCTTACCTTTAAGGGTAATTGGGTGTTTGGAGAAATTTGAAAAATCTCCATACGGGTCTCTAATTTTGTAAAAGTTTATCTTTTCCATGTGTTTTCTCAATCATTTCTGTTGTTACTTCCCAGATTTCCCAGTCGTTGGCCCAACAGCTACACTTAGCTTTTTTTAGCTGTTCGTGGTCATTTACATGAATCCACATCCAACACTTTCTACATCTAGCAGATATGCTGATAATCATTTTATCCAGCGTCAAATGCTCTGATGTATTTACCACAATCAACACAGACAACATCGCCATCGTGCCACATCAAACTGTGATTAATCACTGTTTGATTTTTGTGTTTACACGTTTTCTGCTTTTCTTTGTCGTATGTTACTCCGTTTTCGTCTTCCATAAAATCGCTTCCTCTATATCCCAAAAGGAAATAGTTGTCAGGAAACTTCAATTTAGAATTTGCCGTTTGTAATAAGAACACGGGTCAATTCCTTGGTCTTGATACGAACTTTCTTTTCCTTGGCAAACTTGGATTTCAATGACTCAAACAATCCAACAAGGTCGGTAATTGCGTTTTTCTTTCTCTTGGCGGTTTCGTTCTGTGACTTTGCCGCGTCTTTGAGTTTTCCAACAATCAAACCGGCATCGGCATTTTCTTCCTGTTGAACCACCCAACCAGCGATTTCCTTGTCTTTCAAATAACCCTCTTTGTCATTCAAAATAATGACGTGTTCCCATTTGATTTTGGCGCCTACATCAGCGCCGGGGTCGGCTGGAAGCGTGCCAACGTCTGCGGCAGCTTGATTTTCTTCTTTGAGTTCTTCCGCTATTTCTTCAAGTTCACGAATGACTTCTTGAACTTTAACGGGGTCAAAATGCTTTTCGAGCAATTTTGCTTCGACTTCTTCGATTGGTATATTCATATTTTCTTGATGTTAACGGCTAACTATATCACACTTTCTGTTGGTTGTCAATGGAAAGGAAGAATCCTACCCCAATCCACGTCTTTGAACGCCGAAAGATCTTTACCGCCGGCGTATGAAATTGATGACTGAATGGCATCTTTTATTTCAAGCAGTCTTTGCTCGTATGTGGTTCCACCATCCAGTTCAAGTTGTCTGCCTTCTACGTGGCGCCTATTTCGCTTTAATTCGTAAGAAGTTGACCCTCGGTAAACTTTCTTTCCATCAACTATTTGCGCCGGAGAGTCAATACAAGAGGCAAACCATCCACCACTCATAACCATCGTGGCACCGAACCTAAGCGCTTTAGCGATATCGCCATAGTGTTTGGCCCCACCATCTGCGATGATTGGTATGTTATTCCATCCACCTTGCCACATAGCAGTTTTGGCGAAAGCCACGGATTGAAGGGTAGGAATGTGAAATCCTGTCATATACCTTGTTGTGCAGATACTTCCGCCTCCAATACCAACCTTAATGGCGTCAACACCAAATCTACAAAGATAATCAGCTCCATCAGCAGTAGCTACATTGCCGACAATTAACTTAGTATTTGGAAAATCTCGTCTAACTGACCGAATAATTTCTCTAACATTTTCGTGATGCGCGTGCGCTACATCAATAGTGATGAAGTCAACTCGTTGTTTTTCATCACTTATTTTTTCCAAAAAAACGTGGTCGTGGGCACCGATTGATATACTAATGAGAGGCCATTTAAGATGATTAGCAGTTCTTACAAAATCCAAAGTGGATTCTTCGCCTTCGCCGAAACGATGGTAGATATAGAAATATCCATTCCTTGAAAGCCATTCAGCATTGTTTACGCTGATAACGTCTTTCATATTAGCTGGAACTACGGGAAGTTTGAATTTCCAACCACACAAATCTGCGGTTGGATCTCCATCGTCTCTACTGTGTAAGTTAGAGTATCGTGGATACAAAGTAACCGTATCGTAGGACAATAAAAATTCTCTCATGTGCGGTATTCTACCACAGACATGAGAGAATTCAAGATTTTATAGATTACGGAAGATTGTGCATCTTCTTCCAAGCCTGATAACCATAGGCTAAATCGCCTCTGTAAGCATATACGGCAATGTCTTCTTTTCCACTTGGGTATTTAGCCAAACAATACTCAAACTTTTCCACTCCATTAGGAGTTTTTAGTGTGAATGGTTTTTCATTACCATAAGGGCGAATATATTCCACATACATTGCTTCGTCATCTTCTACATTTTCGTTTATTCCACCAAACCTATGTTCCAAGTGTTGAAGAAGATATTTTACAAATTCTACCATCATTTCCCTACCATCGAATACAAACTTATCCTTACCCAATTTAACTGCCTTGTCGTATTCTCTTTTCAGTTTTTTATAGGTGTTTACGTTTACGTTATATCTTTCGACGCCCTCTTGAAGTTGATGATTTTGGTCTAACAAATGTAAAACAGCATTCAGTTTTTGTTGGACAATTCTTAATAACCACGTAGCTTTATCCTGTTCAAGTGCATCAGGATTTTCACCTATACTATGAATTATTCCCTTGAGAGTTCTAATAGCATGTGCTACGTTGTCACCAACACGAACTTGTTGAACTTCATTCGTCATATTAACCAATTTCAGTTAGAATGTCTCTTACGATTGTTTCCACTCTTTCCCATTTATGGGTAATTGGATTTTGAACTACGCCCTTGACACCTTCCTGTAGATTACCTGCTGGAAACATAAAAGCGCCTCTAGTTGATGGATTTGATACAAAGTCGAAAGCAATCAACTCAAAATCATCCTGAACAACATCAGCATCTTCATTCATGCTCTTATTGACTGTTCCAAGACCACGACTTGAAATACCAAGGCGAATGTTGGCTCTGAACAATTCTTTCAAAATATTGCCGTTTGGAGTAGGTAGAATTTCCACCGTTCCAATAAGATCATCACCTTCCCAGTGCATTTCCACAACGTTGTGAGAAACGTTTTGTAGATTTACCACGGATGATTCTGGATGGTCAAGTTCTCCAAGAGCGCGTCTTTCCTTGATGAAGTTTTCTTCAAATTTTTTGGATTCACGAATAAGAACATCCTTTGGATATACTCTACCATTTTGGTTTTTTACACCAGCACGCTGCAAAATACCTTTGACAGCCAATCTTCGATTGTTGTCTCTACAAGCTTCCTCAAAGAGATTATCTTTGATGAATTCAAAAGTTATGCAATCTACTAATAGTTGTTTGGTTCCCATATTAATCGTTCCATCCTATTTCTTTTACGTATTCCAAGAGATAATATCTACCACGTTTGAATATATCAACGGAACCCTTTGAGTATTGGCCGTAATACGTGTTTTGTCTCATGGCATCAACTGCGGATAGTTTGATATCTCTTGGGTCAACTTGTGATACAAAATGACCTTCTGGAATCAATAGTCTGCATTTGACCTTGGTAGCATTTTTACCTTCGGCCAACATCTTTATCGTTTCTTGAATGTATGAAGGGAAATTGACATTTCCATTCACGTCTCTAGCATCGTCTGATAGGAATTCTAACAGAAACGCACTTAAATCTTTTTGAACCATTTCAGCTACAGGAGGAACAACCTTCTTTTTCTTTTTCTTTTGTAGAGGGTCTTCCACTGGTGGTTCGGTTTGTGGAGCCTGTGGTTGTGGCGGAGCTTGTGGCTGAGGCGCCTGTTGTGGCGCTGGTGCTTCCGCACCCGCTTGTGGTTGCGCATCATCACCTGCTGGTGGTTGAGCACCCGCTGGGTTCTCCAATGATGGAGCCGTTGGTGCGGCTTGTGGCTCGTTAGGAGCTTCTTCGGCACCCAGTGCTCCTTGTGGTGGAACTGGTGGTTGTTCTTGACCTGCTGCTACTGGTGGTTGTTCTGCGCCGGGAGCTGGTTCTGAACCTTGTTCAATCTTGATGTTGATGCCCGGAGTTAGAAAATATTTCTTATCATTTTCGTCAGCAATAATAACCACGTAGTCTTTATACCAAAACTCAACACTGACTTTCTTGACATTCTTGATAGTATAATCAGTCTTAGGCTGACCATAACCACGGGATGCGTTGGCAGCAATGGATTTGCCCAACAATCTCTCATTCATTTTATCCAAAAGAACTTTCTTGGCCTCTGCTTCAGCCTTGTTCTTCTTGTCTTCAAATGCTCTGAAATCTCTTGTGAAATCGTATTCCGATGGGTCTTCTGGTTCAGGTGAAGTCTCAGGCGCTTCGGGTGCTGGTGGTGGGGTTTCACCAGCATTCATTCCTGCTGGAGGCGCAACAGGAGCAGGCACAGGACCCGCAGCATCTGGTGCTGGTGGTTGTGGAGCCTGTTCCGTTAGGTTCAACAAATTTCTTAGTTTGATGCTCATATTACTTGGTTTCCTCTGAAATACTTTTCACTTTCTTGTATCCCATCTTGGTAGTCACATCTAGTGCTCTTTTACTTCCATCTTTGTTTCTTTTTGAAAAAGCAAATGGAGTTGCGTATCCGGCTACTGCGCCTGTTCCTGTCTGTTCTGATACTTTAGGAAAGATTTCTTCTTCACCGACCAATAATTCATTTCTAAATGGGTCTGTGGTTTTACTCAAAAGAGTTGGTTTTCCTTGATACATACCTACAGCACAGCAATAAGCATTACCTCTGGTTTTGTAATGCCATACACCGCCTCTGTTTTCACTACCAAAAATATCCCAGTGTTGATTAGCAATTTTGTCGGCTAAATCTTGGGGAACGCCGGATGTCAATTTAATTGAACCCCTATCAACAAATTTGCCTCTAAATTTAGATTCGTCGCCTTCTTCCTCTTGAACTGGATGTTTGTTGTATTGACCCAATGGTTTGAAACCGATGTTGTTTCCACCTTTGCTAAGATTTTCACCAACATTTACGGCACCATATACATCAGGTTCTACATCCTTATTGGCAATCATTTCATGAATATTCAAGAAATCTTGAAGTTTTTGACCATTTACACTACCATCAGGATGAACTTCTGCCATTGAATGACCAAATTTGCCCGAGGATTTATCCAATACTACAGCAATTTGTTCATCCTCTAAAGGAAATGTAGAAGCAACGTTAAATCCACGTCTCTCCAAATAATCAACTACCTTTTTTTGATTAGGTGTTTGTTTTTCCAATTGGCCGGGTTTAAGCCATTTTCCACCCAAAGATTCACCAACAACTTGTAGAAATTGGTTTACATCAATCTTGTCATTATTGATAGTTCCATCATGTTGAATTCTAGCAATTCTATTGCCGGGATGTCTTCCCTTTCCATAAGGTCTTTCCATGATTATATCAACACCCTGTTCGCCGGGAACGTATTTTATGAACTTAAAACTTCTGGATGCCAAAAGTTTAGCAACTTTTTCTTGTGCGGGAGTAATTCGTGGCTGCTTATCACCAAAACCAAATATTTCATTGGTTACGGCTTCATTGACAATACCCTTGATAAGAGCTTTAAGCTGTGACTTTTGGATTTTCATTTTTCGTTTCGACCTGTTTCTTGATTTCTTTCAAAAGTTCGTAAGAAAGTAACACAACCATTACTTGATTATCCTTTACTACTTTTGATGGTGTTGGTTTCACTTTATCCAACTGACGCACTACTTCATTGATCTTAATCTTGATAACATCATCATCGTGGATTGTTTCTGACAACGCCGTTATTTGACTTTTTACACTGTCAACTTCTCTAATGATGTAGGCACCAAGCGAATTTGTATTGGAAATGTTGTTAATATACTCACGAAGAACGTTCTTTTGGTTTTCGTCCAAGTCTTTATACTTCTTGTTCATGCCTTCTACCAAAATGCGGTAAGATAGCAGGCGAACGTCTTCATTTTGTTGTGCGTAAAACTTGAGGATATCCTCGTCTTCAGCCTTTTTAGGTCTGTCAACAATATTTTCAACAATACAGGTTTTCGCTTGATAAACTTCCTTTATATCAAACTTTAAGTCTTTGGAACTAGAATCCTCGAAGAGTTTGAATATGGAGGCCAAAGTTCTATAGTTCTTAATGTTTGCTTTCAGGAAATCGTCAATCGGATAAAGTTCCTTAATTTCTTTGATAAGTTCGTATTTTTCTTTTGCTAATTTTGCGTTGGAGAGCTTCTTTCGTTGCTCAACAATGACTGATAGAAAACGTTCCGCATGTTGTTCGTCTTTTATTTTTTCGGACAACAAGAAATTGTAGAGTCGCCATTCTCTACCGAGTTCGGTGTTCTCTTTGAAGTATTTGAAGAGCAAATCTTTGGCTTCCGAGCCGTCTTTTCCGGCAATAATGTCCGCTGTCACTTGTCGTGTCAGTAATTCGAACAAAATGCCGGTGTTTTTAAACTTTGAATGGCGCATTTTCTTTGGCATATATTCAACTCTTCGCTTAATTTATAAATATGATGATGATACGTGAAAATGTATTATTTCATTATTCATCAATTATGTTACCTTCATCCAATATGGACTTACTTCCAGTCGCTGCTGCTTCCTTAATAAGCTCCTTTTTTTCCGACTTGGATTTATCCAAATAACTCGTTAGATTTTTAATAAAATCACTTCTCTGGAGTGTCTCAAGACTCAGCGGGGAATTCTTAGCCCATTTTGGAGTTATACCCTTTGTTGACGCTCTTGGTTTTTCATTGTTGATTCCATTACCAAGCGGGTCTTCACCAAACGGATAATCCCGTCTGGCATTCTTCTCACCTTCTTGCGAAGGTCGTTCGTAATCCTCGGCGTGTTCGCCGTGAACTTCATCAAGACCACTGGTCTTCTTTGAAGATGGACGATTCATTTGTTTCCATTTTTGATAGTTAACGTCGCCCAAAACTTTAGCTTTCTTTAATTCAGCTTCTTGTAGTGGTGGGAGTCCGCCGCCCGGGCCACCCGGTCCACCGCCTAAATCAGGCACTCCACCCACGCCACCCAAGTCAGGAAGTTCACCACCGCCACCGCCCGGACCACCCTCAGCATTTGGATTAATCTTTTGAAATGGTTTGGCTGGGTCATTACCTTCTTCTTCAATGGATTTGAAACGCCACATCTGTTTGGAATCTTCAACAATCTGGTCAAGCAATTCGTCTGAATCGTCTTTGGATAGATTGAATACATTCTTGTAAATCCAAGCTTTAGAGAACAATTTATTCTCCATCATTTCTCTAGCCAAATCAGTTTTGTTACCCCAAATTTCAATCTTCTCTTTTTCAAAAATGGTTGATGGGTTGGTAAGTTCAAGTTTGAAATTGACCAAAGATTCATCACGATATCCCTGTGAATATAAGTGAACAATAGCAATCTTTTCCAATTCGGATACGATTACTCTTTGAATACGTTGAATAGTTCTAGCAAATCTTACGTCTTCCGATGCCAAAGTAGCTTTACCTGAAAGTTCTTCTTCATAACCCAAGAAAGCTTTAGGAATCTTCAAGGCTGCCATCATTTTGTTACGGACGTATTCAATATCGTCAATACCCGTAAACTCGATGCCTGACAAGGTTTCAATGGATGTTCCACTATCACTACCACGAACTGGCAGGTAATAGTCTTCAACCATGTTTTGAAGATTGAAACGAAGGTTATAGTCACCCGTCTGTGGGTCAATATATGGAACCTTCTTCATCTTAGCAATCATCTTTTCCATGAATGCGTCAACATCTTGTGGTGGAATATTACCAACATCAATCTTGAAAATACGTCTTTCAGGCGCCCTCATAATACGGCTAATCAACATAGCGTCTTCGAGCAATGACAATTGTTTCCAAACACGTCTTGCGCCTTCAATCATGGCTTTACCATAAGGAAGGAAGTTGGAATCTGAAAGTAATCTAAAGTGAGCACACTCAAAGAATTCAAGTGTTTCTACCTGTGACGTGTCGGTAGGACGGATTTGGAACTTAACGTAGTTCTTGTTGAGAGGGTCTGTGTTTTCAAGACGTTCTACGTTGTAAGCCGAAATAGGTTCGATTTGATACACACCATATTCAGGTGAGATATACAACCTCATAAAGAAGTCACCATATTTGGCTAGGTTTCTAGTCCAAGACCAAAGATTGTGTTCAATATTTAGAACGTCATAAAACAGGTTTGTTAGAATACCTTTAATATTATCGTCTTCAGCGTGGACTACCAATATCTTTCCCATTTCATTGACCGTCAATGATTCATCTGCGTAGATGTCCAAAGCGGATGACAAAATAGGGTCCATATACATTGTATCGTAATCACGAAACAAATAAATACGGGATGCTTGGTAAGCAAGAGAAAAATCTCTTGTGTATGCGTTGTAAGAAGTAGAACGAACACGATTGAAACGATCACGAAGGCTGTTTCTATCCGTCGCATACATTAAATCACTGGTGTCTTTAACTTTAAGTTTCTTTCCACCAATGTTTCTGACAACTACGCCCGAAGAAAATAGTTTCTTCAAACGTGCAAACAGCGATTTCTGTTTTACGTCAATTTCTTCGTTATTTGTGTTTACTTCTGGTCTTAATGGTTGTTGTGCCATAATTTATCCTTTCCTTTTCTGTGTATGTGTGTGTTTCGGCAAATATAAATATGTCCAACTTATCGTAACAACCAAGTTAAGGACTCTACATCACCCGGTTTATTACCAAATTTCATCTGCCACTGTTCTTTCCCTGTGGTCTGGGTTCTTGATGTATAGATGGGGGTTTTATCGCGGTTTTGGGTTACATGAATCTTATCCAGCATAGATTTAGTTAAAAGAATACCTTCACTACGAAGTCTTAATGCGGTATCCCTTACCCAAAGACCGATAGCAAGGGCCATAACCAAATCGTCATTGTAATTCTCAGCCGCTTGTGCTTTTCCATTATCCCAAATGAATGTTTTTAATTCATTAATGAGTCTAATTGAATGGACTATAACAGCCTTTTCTCTGAAATATGCTTCCAATTTTGATATGATGATTGGACGGGTTTTGAGTGTGGTGGAAAATCCGGGCTTTAATTTCTTTTCTTCCGCCCAAAACTTACTTGTCATTTGTCTTTGAACTTCCACAACTTGAAGGTCCAAACTACTATAGAAAGTGTTTTTGTATTCCCTATCCACAACCTGTTGTAAAACTGCGGCGCCAATTCCGGTATATTCTACAATCAATAGAGCATCGTTATATTCAGTAGATAATGCTACAAGAATATCACCGAACTCCCTCATACCTAATTGGTCTTGAAATTCTGCTACTTGTTCCAAAGTTTCCAATTCCAATATATGTGCTGTAGAGTAGTCAGACCCGTCTCCACGGGCTACGTCAGCGCACACTATGTAACTTTTACCCGGCTCAGGGTCTTTGAATATCCACAGAGCTTCTCCCCTTCTTGCTTCTTTTCTGTCTCTAACCATTTCTGGATTATCCTCATACCATTTAAGAGTCATCAAATCTACAACGTTTGCGCCTGATGATAGGAAGTCACAATCACATTCCTGAGAAGCACCTTTTGCTCCTAATTGTTTAGTTTGTTCTTCTCTCCAAGCTTGGTCACGCTCTGGGTGAAGATTCCATTTGAGGGATAGTGTTTTGAAATCGTTTTTCTTTTTCTCCGCACCAACCCACATACGATGGAACCAATTACCAACACCATTAGGAGTTGATAGAACAATTGCTCGTCCACCTGTTGACAACGTATTATAAGCTGATGTCCAAATTTCTTCAGCATCATCAATGAAGGCAGCTTCGTCAAGAATTAGAAGACTCAAAGCTTTTGAACGGCCAGCGTCTTTAGCTGATGAAGTTGCCGCTACCATAGAGCCATTGGCCAATCGAAGTGATAGGGCGTTGTTGGTAACTTCCTTCTTCTTCAACCATGAAGGAAGGTGGTCATTAGCGTGTCGAATCTTTGTAATGATTTCTTTTGAGATTTCTTGTTTAATTGAAATGACAAGAACGTTTTTGTCTTCATTAAACAACATCATCCAAAGTGTGTAAGCAGCAACCAACGTGGTGATACCCAACTGACGGGATTTCAATATTAGAAGATATTTGTCAAGATGGAACCGCTTAAGAGTTTCCTCTTGAAACGGATACAAGTCGAATGGAATAGTGCCTCTGTGTGGATGTTGAATCTTACAGTATTTACGCATGAAATACACCGGGTCTGCCATGCAGCGTAGTGTTTCTTCTTTGATTGCGTCTCTTAAAGTCGGTTGGTTTGCCATATTATTTTGATGTAATTACTTCATCAAGCTTGGAGACTTCTCCCTCCATTCGCTTGATTTCTTCATTAACCTTCACCAAATCAGCTTCCGCATCTATCAACCATTGTGGATTGGCTTTTCCTGTGAACGTCAATAATTCTCCTGTTGGCATAACCTCTTGAATCTTTCCTGTATCTTTTTTTAGGAAATCAATTGATTCGATAACCTTTTCCTTAAAATCTTTCAACAAACCAAGTTTGTTTTTCATCATCTTCTTTTCTTCATAAGCATCCCAGATGTGTTTATGAACCCTCAAGTGCATTTCTTCTACTTGAAGACAATCAAAACAAAGACCGGTTTTTGGCATCACTTTCTTATCCAATTTGTCACCGCTAAAGTCCAATCGTTGTCCGCACTTGGTGCATTTCATTTTGAGTGAGTCTCTGATAGCATCCATCTGTTTGTTGATTCTTGTGATGCCACCATTTTCCTTTTTCCACGTAACACCCTTGGAGTCGGTCCATTCTTCACCATCTTTGCGTTTTATCGCTTTGGGTTCGTAACCAACTTGAATAAAGGGATTTTCTCCCTTTTGAACTTGTTCAATTGTTTCTAATGTCCATTTGCGTCTAGCCATAACTTATTCCTTTGTATTATATAGATTACGAAAAGTCTTCATGATATTTATAATAACAAGTTTACGGACTTGATTCTACTACTTTTATTCCACCTACCCAATAGATTTTCCTACCGCCCAGAGCGTCATATTCCGATGATATTGATTTCTTTGTAGTAATTGTGGTGGATAATCTACTGGTAGCACTACCCAAAGATAGATACAAATATTTGTCATCAGCAGCAATATCAACCATCGGGTCAAACACAATAGCACCATCCGCCCTAACCGATAAAATCCTACTTTGGCTTAATGCCGGATTACCTGTAGGTCTTGCGGTAATGTTTGGAAGATAGAGATTATTACCTATGAAAGCATCATTACCAACAATAAGATTATGACCAACGGTGAAGTCACCAGCTTGACTGCCACCACCCGGAATGTAAGGGATAAGACTTTCACCATTGGGGTCAAAGTTTTGGAATGTGGCTAAGTCTGAATAAACTAGATTTTGGTTGATATCAAATAATTCAGCTCTGATTTGATAACTCTCGTTAGCAACTGAAATAGGCCAAGGAATTCTCGTAGTAAATGTATCAGGAGAGAAACCATCATCACCATATACCCTAAATGACAAATCTTTAATGTAGGCATTACAATACTTTGGAACTATTACCAACGTTCCAAATAGGTCTTCCTGCGGAGTAAAGAAAGTGATAAGATTTTCAACATTGAATTTTGTTGACCCACTTTGATTAGCTGCTATGTTCGCAATCTTAATTCCAAATTGTGAGTCATAAGCTTTTTCTTTTTGGGCATCCGGAACAGAACTTGTAAAATAGAATTGTAATTCTGCGTTTGTTTGGTTGAATCCCTTTTCAATAATTGCTGAAAGTTCAAAGATATATTGAACATTAGCCTTCAATTCCATGAAATTAGAATCGTATGCTGAACCGGATTGAATTTGTTGTTGGGCCGCATCATAAGGAACATAGATAGCATCCCTATTGGTAGTAACCGAATCATTCTTAACAAGAGCATAATCACTAACCAATCCCATTGGATTTGTTGAATATATTCGTGCGGAGTTTATAGCAACATACGGAGTATGGGTCAATGAAAAATTTGTAGAACTTGTGAACCAGTATCTTGCTATATGTTGGTCGTTGTAAAATACACCAAGACGTTGAAAGTATTTATTCTGAGTGAGATTGTCTTGTAAGATTTCATTATCCCCAACAGGTTCATCAGCGATAACAGACCAATCTGCGCTTGATACCAAACTCTTTCTATACACTTTATGTCTCGCAACATAACCTGAAAAGGTTCTTATGTTTTTATAGGTTATATCACCATAACAACTCTTTACAACGTAAGTTACTCCACCGATGGTTGTCGTTTCGTATTGTGTTGGGTTGGTGTTGTAATTGACAAATGGATAAGTTATTGAGAAATAAGCATCTGATATGTTTGTAACGGTGTCGTTACCTCCTTGGTCTTTGGAGAAGAATGGTATGGAAATTTTTAACGTATTACTTGTTACGGCATCCTTAACCAAATAGGAAGCTGTGATAACCGCATCAACATCATATTGAGTCGTTGGATATTGAATTCTATCAATATTCAAGTTGATGTAAGAATTTACCATCTGAGAATTGATGGCATTGTCATCCGATGTTGCTGGTGTGATGACAGGATTAGTAATGGTAAGCCGGTAATCTACATCCGTATTTCTACTATTGACAGTAGCTTGGTTGGTGTCTTTTGGTGGGTCAAAGGCTACACCAGCCATTCTTCCAGTCAGAGTCTTTATGTCAACAAGACCGGTGGAAATAGAAGAACTGAGAACGGGAACAACATCTGAATCAACATTCAATTCAGGAGCTAGATAAAATCTAACCTTTGAAGAATTCTTCAAGGTTTTGTTGATGGTGATGTTTTGTATCCATTTGACTGTCCTACCATCAATCAAAGTTCCATAGAGGATGATTTTGCCTACTCCGTCTGCGGTGTCATTGTAAACGTGAAAGGCAAAGACAAATGCGGTAGATTCCTTGTAGGCATACGTTTTTGCCGCCTGCCCAGAATACTTTGCCATTTCAAGGTAAAGAATGTTACCTACAGAATCCTGAGCTTGAACTAAGATTTCACTTCCTGTCTTTAGGAAGTTGGAACCGTTGAATAGAAAAGCATTCTTACCAGCGGTAAATGTGGGGTTGAATTCGGACACGACAAAATACCGCGAAAGGTATTCTGGGTCAATAAGGTCCGCAGCTTTTGTGTATAATCCGTAGTCAACGCCTCGTTTACCGAAGCTATTTAGCAAATTTAATGACATCGCCTATAAATAGGCGACTTAAATGAATTCTACCTTGGAAAACCCGTTATCTTTAGTTATTTCAATGTGCTTATCTACTACATCCCTAAGCGATTCCAAGTGGGAAACTATCATAATGAAGTCGAAATTGGTCTTCAAATACGCAAATAATACATTCATCTGCGACAGATTCTCTGCGTCGAGGACACCAAACCCTTCATCTACAATGAGGAAGTTTGGCCTTGGTAGATTGGAGATATTTATCAAAGAAACCCTAATAGCCAAGGATAGAGCAAACTTCTCAAATCCACTTGTTAGGCTCATCAACCATTTCTTACCATCATAGACAATGTATGGGATGATGTTCTTACCATCCGTTTCAAAGAGGGCTGTAAAGTCACAAATCTGGGTCAAGATATTGTTTACTTCGTTTTGGATTTCTGGAACAGTCGCAGTAATAACGTCGAAGGGTATTCCATCACGACTGACAGCTTGGCAATAAGCCTCGTAAAGCTTATACTCTGATTCCACAACTTTAATTTCAGCGATCCTCCGGTTAATTTCGGAAATCTGATTTTTACAGACGGAAATTTTTGCGTTAATGTCCATAACGACTTTGTTGGCTTGTTTGTGTTGGTATTCATACGTTGTCAGTTGTCTCTTAATCAAGTTGATGCTATCATTTATCAACAGATTTTTGTCCATCGCATCTTTGTTCTTGTTGTAAAGTTCGATGTTTCTATCATGCGTCTTTACTTCTTCCTCACACGTTTTGAGTGTCTGTTTTAGTTGAGTCAAACGGCCTATGCTTAACAAATGAGTATCCTTGACTTGATTTCTGTTTCTTAGAAGTTTCTGATATTCAGCATACGCTTCAACGGACCAAGCCATAGATATAACTTCATCCATCACTTTATCATACTCTGTTTTCAGTGTTGTAGCTGATTCCTGAATTTTAGCCATTCTCTTTTTGGCTTCTTCTGCGTCAGTAGCAACCTTACCGGCGTTCTTAACGCAATAGGAGCAACTTGAGTCATATTCCAAGTCTTTAGACTTGTTGTAAATTTGAAGGTCGTTGTCATAACTCAATTTCATCCGTTCTTTTTTGTTTTCAATTTCCTTTTTCTTTTCCAAACGTTTTTGGTAAGCTTCATACACCGCACCTACATTTTTGGATTCGAGGTTGGTTACTTCAAGTTCAAGAGCAGCCAATTGAGCGGTGCTCTCTTTTACTTTGGTTTCCATATTGTTTATGGAGTCAGTAGAACTAGCAACCATTATCTTAGCTTTTTCTTTAGCTATTTCACTATTTCTAATAGGTGGAATGTTGTCATCCAACTTAATCAGAGTTTTGGTTTCTTCTACTATAGCTCCTTGGCAACCTGCTACAAGCTTGGCAACTTCTTCCAATTCATCTGACTTGTCTTTATACAATCCTTCCGCCTGTCCAAGAAGGTTGGTATAATCCACAAGCTTTTGCGTGTAGTCATCGTCTTTATAGGCTCTTAGCTTTACAAGACGTTCTTTCAAATGTTCATTGGCTTCTGTATAGAGTTTATCAAACATTGTCAATCCCATAAACTGAGCAAACAAATCTTTTCGGTCTGAATCCCCCATATCAATGATTGAAGCATTGTTCTTTCCATTTTGGACACTCAACGAAGTCAACACAAAATCGTCATAAGAACCCAAATACTCTCTAATGATTTCGTTGGTATTCTTTCTTTGCTCACCATTCAAGTCAACCTCTTGGCCGTTTTCAACCTTCCAAAATCTCACGTCAACTTTGACTTTGCCTTTTTTGTCGGCCTTACCAACCCTTTCAATGAAGTATCTCTTGGCGTCAATCTCAAACTCAAACTTACATCGGAATTCGGTTTTCTGGACGTTCATTATGTTGACTGCCTTAAACTCACGTTCACATTTGTCAAATAAACAAAACGTTAGAGCGGAGAAGATGCTGGACTTTCCAGAAGCATTGGCTGCGAATAAACCAACGAGGTCTTTGGCTTTTGTGAAGTCAATGACATTCTTCTCACCATAGGAAAACATATTATCCCATTCAAATTTGATAGGAACCCAACGAATGTTTCTTGCGAAGTCATCCTTTTTAACAAGGTCATTGATTGTGTTGTTGATTTTGACCACACCATCAATAAAAGTTTGGTCTGTTACTTTCAACTTGGTCTTTAAGAATTCGGTCAATAAACCAACTTGATAAACTCTATCACTAATGTCTCCAAGTGCCATATTACCATTAGCAGTCGGGATTCTAGTTAGAGTAACCCCCGAATCCAATCGTTGATTACACGTATCAATTACTTCGGTTAGTTTACGAATCTTGGTAAGAGCCGCCTTTTGGTCTGTGGGCATCGTATTCTTCAACTGAAAACGAAGTCTAGCTTTCTTTGGAATATCATTCAGGTTGGTTTCAACTATTCCATTCTCAATGAGAACACTGAAAAATCCGTAATCATTTGGAATTTCTACGTGAGAATAATCATTACTTTTCAGGTTCCAAAATGTATATCCGTGTCCCTTCAAAGGTTCATCGTGTCTTTGTTGAATTACCGAACCACAATATCGGATGGCTGGTTTTTTGTTGTCATCGTATGTTTGGAGATCTTGAGCTTTGTGAATATCACCCAACAAAGCAATTTCGTGGTTATCAAACATATCAATCGTAACCGATGGATTCATCAATCTAAATCCAAGGTCGGTTATAGCGCCATCAACTTGTCCGTGGTAAGTTACAACAAAATGCTCAAACTGGTTTCTGTAGGTGGAAGAAATATCCTCACCTTTGAGATACTTGTCTGGTGAATCGAATACGCTGTAATTATTTATACAAATATTACCAAAACCATAAAGACCCGATTTCTTCAAGTAAAAAAGATTTGGGTGATTCAATGCCCTGACAATGGGATTCAAACTATCCATTCTGTGTCTATTGGTAAGGTTTGTATCATGATTACCAGCGCATAGAATGGTGGGGCGCAAAGACGCCAAATCGAATAGAAAATCAGCCGCTAAGTCAACGCACTCAGGGCTAAGGTCAATCTTGCTATTAACCACGTCACCAAGAACAAAGATTGCCGATGTTTGTGGTGTTTGGCTAATACTATCAACCAGTCGTTTGAATACTTCTTTGTATTCTTCGTGCCTTTTTGTCAAACGAATGTGAATGTCTGACAGGTGAATTATGTGACTGAACTTTTTGTCAGTTTTTAGTAGTTGTATTGTTGCCATAAGTGATAATCGGTTTCGGTCTTAGACCAATGAGTAAATCGTAAAGGGGTTCTTCCCATTCTTCCCATACGCCTGCGTGCTTGTGTTCAAATCGAACGGCGTCTAATTCTGTTTTTGATGATGTGAAGTATCTACGCAATCCTTCATTATAATCTTCACATTCGTCCGGTCGTTTACTAAGCTCAAATGGTATTCCATTGAAACATTGCCAATGATGACGCCATTCGTGAGCTATGGTTCCAGCATAATCACAATTAACTTCTGGATTGATAGCTATTACACCATACCGCATCCAATATCCCCTACCATCTTCGTCAAAGATTTCTTTGTCTTTTCTTGGATAGTAATATCTACCCGAACAACCATCCATCGGATAAAACATTACTTCTGGCATGACAAGTGTTTTGTCAAATTTACGAATCCAATTTAGTTCTAAGCTTTTCATCGTTTGATTGCTAGTTTTGCTTTGATTATGTCCGCAAATCCGTATGGTTTTGATTTGTTGATTAGTTCGGTAATTGCCTCAAATCCAAGAACCGATGGGTCTTTATCTTCAAGTCGAATCAAATGAATATCCATTTGGTCTGAAAGATTTTCAATCCTATCATAAATGTCAACCGCTTGTTTCAACGCATCGTTATCCAAAACGATGTTAATTCTTTTGACTCTGTGAAGAACTATATTCAACTTCAAGTTCAATGGCATAGTGGTCCCAAACAAAGGTATGGCATTGTTTCTTACAGCTATAGCATCGAAGGTTCCTTCAACTAATGTAATTGGTTCACTCCAATTAACAAATAATTCAAACCCGGTAAAATCCTTGGGCCAAGGAGGCAACATATATTTGTATGTGTTTCCTTCGTGGTAAGCTCTGGCCGCAAAGAAATTGATGTCCCCATTCCAATCATAGGATGGTATCAAAACCCTCTTGGCATAGGTGCCTGTCTCACAGTAACCTATGTTGTAACGGATGATGTCATCCATCGTTATATTTCGCTTTGCCAAATATGCCATTGCGTGGCCATAGTCAAAAGACGTTGGTGATTTCCAAAGTGGGTTTCCTTTCCAAAGAGGAACAAATTCGCTTGGTAAGGACAAATCAAGTCGCTTTTCTTGTTTTTCTTCATACTTGACCCAAGTTTTACCAATGATTTTGTAAAGCTCGTCAAAATAGGAGTCTTTGACTTTGAGCTTGTAGAAAAGTGACCGAATGGATTTCCCGCAGGAATTACAAATCCAACAATGCCATTCTTGAGTTCTTACGTTGATTTCAAGTTTCTTTTTATAGTGTGAGCAAAAGGGACAAAAATAAACCGCTTCTTCACCCTTACGGATATAAGCGGATTGATTCAACACCTTATCGAGAAGGGTGAATAGTTGCGACTCCTTTAGCATTGGTGGATTCTACCTTATAAAAACTTTGGAGTCAATTTTTAATACTTCTGGACGGCGTGTGGGTTGTGAACTATGATGTCATCAGCGATGTATAAATGATTTTGGTCAACCACGAAATTATACGTCGGCGTTTCGCCTTTTATAATTTCTATGGAAGTAATGGGTTCGAGCGTGCTATCATAACGAATCATTTTGTCACCCACAATCAAATCTTTTACTTCTGTC
>OEHO01000007.1_pt1 | contig 24821 bp, 30 predicted proteins | sample 1539131 | NCBI WGS metagenome assembly OEHO01 (sample SAMEA4074282, study PRJEB22523) | metagenome | biome: Groundwater | place: Australia | collected 23-Apr-2015
GCATTTTCCGTTGGTGCAGGTATTCTTTATGAAGTCGCTGCCATTGCCGCTATTGCCAGTGACCCCGATCGCTCCGGTGTAGGAACTGAGGTTAGTCGGCGCGCTGATGGTTTGATTCGGCCAGCTGCCGGTAACATTGACATTCGTTCCGCCGATCAGGCCGGGAGATGACGATGCCGTCCCTCCCTGCGCGATAGGTAAGGGACTCGATAGATGCGTCGACAGGATCGTCGGTGCTGTGTTGGTGCCGCCGATATCTCCCGCGGGAGGCACGATCGCGCCTGCGCCCGCCGGAAGGGCCACGAAGCAACAGGTCGGACTTGAATAGTTCCAGTAATACCAGGCGTGCAGAGTCGTATCGTAGCAGGTGTCCGATTGGCCCCACTGCGGCGTGGTTGCGACGCAATTACTCGAATTGAGCGGCGTCCGCCACTGGACCAGAAGCGGCGTTGTCGCGAAAGCACTGCCTGCGACCAGTAGCCCAAGCATACTACCGAGGATCGATTTGCGCAGAGTACTTCTCATTTGACCAATCTACAGTTAGAGATGCGCATCCGCTGGTCGACGTCGACGCGGCGATCACCAGCCCGTTGTCAAACGGCAGTCCGACGTTCGTCCAGCTTTTGCTTGAGTAGGTCTCGGTCGAACCTCCCGCCTGCGTATCGCCTTCAAAGCACCAGAGCACGCAGCCTGCGGTGTGCGGAGTCCCGTTCGCGCAATCCGTCACCGCTCCGTTCGATGGCAGCGCGGTAGCGTCGAAGAGAAACAAGGTACGATAAGCCGCGGTGTGGTAGTTGGTCGTGAGGTTGTAGATTACTCCAGGCTTACTCTTCGCCACGAAGCTGGCCACGTAGCCGCCGCTGTTGACCGCGATGTTGGGCTCGCCCGCATGAGCGAAAGCCGCCCACCACCCGATCGCACCAGCCAGGAATAGCGAGAACCCAAATATCTTTCGCTTCATTGCTTGCCTCACCGGGTTAAAATCCGCAACAGCGGTAGGCCACTACATCGCCACCGCTGCCTGTAATCGTCACGGTGTCCGTCCCTCCGATGCTGAGAGCGATTCCGCACGCATTGGCCGCACTTGTATCGCTGCATAGGCAGTTAGCGAATGTCACGAATTTCGCTAACAGCGACAAGGTTTGAGTCCCGGTGCCGCCGCTCAATACGATCGCATCGTCCACACACCTGAAGTTTTTGTTGACCGCTCCCGTATGATTCAAATCGTACAAAGCGGCATTGAAGGCTACTGTGTCGGCACTGGCGGTCTGATTCGGCCCGCAAATGGTGCTCACATTTAGACAGCCAATGGACTCCGTACCGACAGCGTTCTGAACCGTGTTGCCAACAATGGAGCTTGGCAAGTCTAGCGATGATGGTGCCGATTCCTGGATGGCGAGAGCGTAAAGATGGCCTGCACTATTGCTGATGGTGTTACCAGTGATGGTGGCTTGAGCATCCTGAATCAGTATCGCATCGTAAGTATTGTTTGGCCGTGCTCCGCCATTGCCAGAGCCGAAGATGTTTCCATTAATGATGACGCCCTGAACAGCCGTACTACCAGCGCCGGTCGAGGAGCCATTCAGCTCCACGTCGTTCTTGCTGTTATCTGCCAGCTGACTGTTCTGTAGCTGGGTATTGCCCGCATCAAACGACACCGTGCCATAGTCCAGGAGGCCATCCAGTGTGTTGTTGCTGGAGTCGATCTGGACTAACCGGGTCGCCGGGGAATCCTGCAAGTTGATTCCATTACCACCGTTTTGCTCAAGCTCGCTCTGCGCGACAAAGGTGTCGCTTGTTTGAGTGACCAAGAGTCCATCGGCCGCATTGTCGAGCGACATCAGGTCGAGAATCTTGCCGCAGCAGCTCTTACCTCCGCCGCCGAATACCGTGCCCGATGAATAAACCTGCACGCCGTGATGGTTCCCGTTTTGAACAGTCACGTGATCGATCGTTGGCCGGCCGGAATCGTTGATGTACAGCACCTGACCCCCGGTCGAAGTCCCACCGTTGGTCTTGTTGCCGTCGAGCGTCCAGCCGCTGATGCTATCGGCCAACGTGCCCGACATCGTGACCAGGTTCGCGAGATTCGCACTGTTCGCGGCCTTGAGCGTGCAATTACCGTCCGTCGCCGTGCCGGTCAGCATACCTGCGATCGGCGCGACCATGCTGGCCGACTTACCCGCGAGAGTGACGCCGCCCGAGGTCGTGTAGACGCCGCCCTGGACGCAACGCAGTACGTGACAGGCGCTGATCGAGACAGCCGTCGTCCATGCTGTGCCACAGGCTTGATTAACCCAAATCTCGCCGCAGCTGGAACCCAGGGCCGCGTCCGCCACATTGATCTTCGCGCCACAGTCGGACCCCGTAAATGCCGATGCGGGACAGATGCTGTTGATGCACGAATCGGTGATGGTGGAGTTGGTAACGGCTGAGTTATTGAGGCTGGAATTGCTAAGCCCGGTGCCGCTGGTAGCGGCCCACGAAAAAGGTCCGGAGCCATTGAAGGAGGTGCCATCGAAAGCGCCGCTGGGTTGTCCCTGCGCGCAGTTCCAGATCCCGGCTATGCGGGTGGCCATCGCGCCTGTCCCGCTGCCGGCGCAGACATTGTTCTGCTGGCAATCCGCACAGTAGCGCATCGAGCCGTTGACTAGCGGTGGAGAGGTCGGGCACCCGCCGCTCAGACAGGCAAAGGTTGTTGCAATGTTGGCGTAGCTGGTCTGCGCCATCAGCGTGAGCTTGTCGTAGGCATGCTCCAGCACGGTTGCTGATAGGGGGCTGTTATCCAGAAAAGCAACGATCTGAGTCGGAGGGGTAAGCCTGGTTATCGTGATCGCGGCGCCAGTTGGAGGAGCGGTCGGATTGCCGGAGGAGTCCAGAAAGGTGACGTTGCCGCCGGTCGGATACGCGCCGTAGATATCAGCGGCCCCGGCGAAGCTAAAGCCCGGATGCGCGTTCAGGGTGAAGAAGGTCGTCGTTCCCGAAAGAGTGGTGTAGAAGACGACCAGGTCCGATTGTTCAAATAAATAGTTGGGATAGCTGAAGGTCGTCTGCGACGAGTTGCCGGTGTAGAATGCGTTGTAGTTTTGCGTTGAGACGACGGCCCTGGCGGACGGCAACGATACGAAGACCGTCAGCAGCGCCAGCGCTACCGCAAACAGAAATTTCCTCATCCTCAGCCACCTCCGCCACCATGTAGCGGCTAAATAAGCATCGACACCTCCTTGGTTCAGGGCGCGGTTATGGCCGCGGTCCGTCCTTCAGTTCTAGCATGCACCTTTGAAGCGAAAGCTGCCATTACCCGGCCGCGCAGATCGTCGTTCTCAGCCAGCATCCGGCCTTGCGCCATGTGCTGATAACCGGTGAACAGCTTGTGAAGTTCGTCGGCTCGCCTGGCATCCGACGACTCCTGGTACTGATCCGACTGCATCAGATGCGATACAGCATCGTAAAGTTTGCGGCCATCGTCGGGATTCGGCGTGTTGCCGCGCGCCTCGAGCCACTGGTTGCGCTCGGCTGGCGTGAGCGTCGCGCCGTACACAGAGCCTTCGGGACTGTCGAGGTTGTCCGCGTCCGCTGGGCCGCCGATCGATTTCGGGACCTGTGGCGGCTCGAATCCTATAGACCCGTTGAGCCGGACCATCTCGTCGACCACAGGATCGGCCTGCTTCATCCTGGTCGATACATAGGCGGGGAATTCATTCCACATGAAGCCCGGCGGTACGGTGCTGGGCCTGCCGAAGCTATCCAACGTCGGCAATCCACCTTCCTTGAGCCATGGAATGCGGTTTCTGAGGGTGCTCATCAGGTCTTCGGTCTGCCGGCGTACCGGGTCGATACCGCCTGCGAGATTGGCGACATTCGACGGGATGAGTCCCGCCGCCATCCTCGAGCCCACCTGGCCGAGACTCGTGGTCTTGCCCCGCTCCACATCATCGAGAGCGTTCACGACCATATGGAGTGCGCCCCACATCGGCTGTCGGCCCATCTCGTTGACGGCCGCTCGAGCAAGAACGCCAGTGGCGTGCTCGACATCCCCCTCTTCCAGGTACGAAAACATCGGCGCCGAATCGGCCGCGAGGCCAAGCAGCCACGAGATGGGCTCCAGGCCTCCGTAACTCGTCCAGCGCTGATCGTCGGGCGATCCGCTCCGAATCGAATAGCGATCGTGATCCGCCAGCCAGTCTTCGCGCGCCGTACCCTTCAGATTCGCCGGTACGTCGCCGGTGATGTTGCCCTTCAGCACATGATACGTGAAATAGGCCATCACGGCAGAACCCAATGCTGTCTTGCTAAGTGCGATCGCGGCTTCCGGACCGCCGCCAACCACCGTGTCGCGACATACGCCGGACGTCGGCGACAAAGTTGATTTCCGGATGCCCTGCAACGTGATGTTCACCGGAGTCTTTAAGAACGGCATCAACGTCCGGGTGAGATAGCTGGACTGCCGAAATGCATCCAGCTTCGCGAGGCTGCCTTGTAGATCCTCCTGAAAGGTGTTCACCTTGGCGGTCTGCATGGCCTGGTCGCTCATCCAGCCCGGAGTCTCTTCGAGATAGCCTTGTGCCAGCTCCTGAGCTTTGGCGCTGAGTTCCGAGCCTTCGAGGCCCTGCGCTTGCGCCTCGATGTAGCCTTGCCGGGTCGCGAGCGCGTTTAATTCCATGCTGTACTGCATGGACTTGGAGAATTGATCCGTACCGATGATCGCTCTGCCCGGTACGCTCACCAGGTGGCCGTAATAATCGATCGCCCTGCCCCACCAGGTGTTCTCGAAACCGGAATTAGTCATGATATTGTCGGCTTGTGCGTTGGGCTGGTCGAAGAAGCCGACGTCACCTTCGAACATCGGCTTTCCTTCGCGCGCGCTATCGAGTCCGAGCTTGAGGCTGTCGCTCCAGTTTTCCATCATGCCGCGGACGACAGCTTGCGTTTCCCCGGGCGCTACGCCAACCGAGCCGTAATCCTGCCCCGTTCCCACCTCCCACATTCGAGAACCGGCTTCCGCCAGGCCGCGCGCCGGGATTTGAAACACGATGTTCGCCGCATCGGAAACGGCCTTTTTGGCCACCGAATTCAGCGACAGGATCGAATTCACATAAAGTTTGTAGAGCGCGCCTTTAGCCGTCCAGTCCGTCATGCCGGCCGCATCGGAGAGCATCTTTTCTCGCTCTGCGGAGGTCGGCAGATTTGAGAGCGCCATCGCCATCCGTTCGGGCGCGCCTTGATTTTGTTCAATCGCGTTGAACGCTCCTCGGATCTGCGCTGAACTCGGGTCTGTCGCGCCTACTTTCTGGAGAGTCAGACCGGCCTGATGCCAGATCGCCTTCATCTGCGGCGTGATGGCGTCGAGTTCTTCTTTGGCGGCGTCCAGCGCCTGCTTGTCCTCGTCAGCGCCAGTCAGCAGGAAGCGCCTCTGCGCCGAGACGACGTTGCTGGCCACCTGCCCGGTGTAGGTCTGCGCGCGGACCAGATCGCTGTAGCTGAGTGGCGTAGAGGGTAGCTGATGACCTTCCTCGCCTTCCAGCTGAATCCCGGTCATCTCTTCCCGGGTCATCGGATTGGCTTGTGCGTTCTGGAGCGCTGCAAGGTCGGAATGCGGCTCGGGCGCAGCCAGAGTCTCACCGGCAGCCTGAGGTTCCGATGTTTCACGTGAAACATCCTCAGGAGCCTCTGACTCTTGCGCAGGCTCCGGTGCTGGCGCATTTTCGGGAGTCTCCGCACCTTCTGGCTCGATTCCCGGCTGCGATGGCTCAGAGGGCGTCTCTGCGCCTGGAGCGCCTATCTTTGCTGTACCTCCCAACAACGCCGCCCCAGCCAATGTTCCGATCAGGCCCGCGACGTTCGGATGATTCGGAAACATCTCCTTGGCGGCATCGCTGATCTTCGTGACGGCGGCTTGAGCCGCGGCCGTGCCCGCCGTCTTCTGGATAGCCCCTGGCAGGAGCGACAGCGCGCTCTCTCCGCCTTCCATCAGCGGCTTCGCGCCCACCATCGATGTGATCGCGACTGAAATCGGGTCGTGGGCTATATCTTCGGCTTGAATCTCGGGCGCTTTGCCTTCGATTTCCTGCCGTTGCGCCTCTACCGCCTTCCGATCATCGTCAGTCAGTGGATATCCGATCGCGAGCTTTTTCTGCGCATAAGTGCCGGCATCCAGGCCGTTGCTGGTAAGCGCCGCGGACTTGTCTTGCGGACTGGAGGCATCCGCCGTGGCGAAGAATTCCTGAAGCGTCTGAACGTCGGCTCTGCGCTGCTGCGTGGCGACGTATTGAGCATCGGCAGTGGGATTTAGCGCGTCCGGCATCAGGGTCCGATCCTGTCGAGTGCGCCCTTGAGCGCGGCGCCTTTCAACCTGAATTTCTTAAACTCCGTCTCGACCTGCTCTTTCGCCTTGTCCGGGTCGTTCTTATTCGCGGCTAGAGCGGCGTCCCAGGATTGGTTCAGCATCTCTGCATTGACTTTCGGGCCAAAGGCCGGGATGCCCATTGTGGACGTGCCGAGTGGAATGAATTCTTTGAACAGATCACTCTTGGCCTGAATGATCCGCTGACGCTGCACGTCGCCCGCGATCTGATGCTGCTTCATTCCGAAAGCCGATATGGTGGCGAGATCGGTCGAACTCATCGCCTGCGAGGCGCGCATCATCGTCGCGTTCTGCAGGATGTACGGAATGTCTTCGGGCTTGGCGTCCTTCAACTGCTGGGTGAATTGCTGAACCAGGGCCGGGTTACTCCTGATCCACTGGTTTCCGGTGAATGCTTCGTAGAATTCCTGCCGACCACCATGCGCCATGTAGTTCTCGAGCATGCCGGAATTCGATTGCCCCGAGGCCTTGGCCTGAACGATCTGCGCCTCAAGCTGTCCGCGCTGCGCCGAGACTTCGGCATCGATTGCCTTGCCGGTAGACTCCAGCTGATCGATCGCTTTGGTCTTACCCTCGACCAGCCAGTCCGGCAGGATCGTATGCTTCACGCCGCCCTGGTCGGTGTACTCGGGTTTTTGCATCGCCAGCACTTGGCCGGGATTCTGACGTGCATACTGGTCGAACTGTGCTTTGTTCAGCGCATACTCGAAGTTCTGCGCCTCCAGCTGCGCCTCGCCCTGGGTTAAGAGCCCTCTTTGGTAGGCGTTCCTGATCGATTGAAGCTGATTTGTGACTGCAGCCTGACGGTCCCTCGGATCAGCGGCTGTCAGCGCCCGGGTGATAGCTGCGGTCGAACCGGCTTTGATGTCGGCCTTGGTGTCCTGTTCAAGATTATCGATCGCAGCGTGACCGAGCACGCGAACGCGCGACTCGCCCCAAAACTCCATGTTGCGCGACAGCATCCCGTCCCAATCGGCCATCGGGTACGTATCGCGCATCTTCTGCTGGAGCGGAGCGAGCTGCTGTCGTAGAGCGGTGCGCGCAGCCTCGGGATCGCTGCGCAACTTCGGGTCGCGCATGATGCCGTAACTGAGGTCATCGGCCTGCGAACGATAATCGGCTTCCGCCAGGTTAAATTGCGCCGCGCGGCGAACTTCTGCGATCCGAGTCCCCAGCTCGGTCGCCATCTGCTCGGTCTGGTCGAGATTTCGTTGGGCCGCCTCAGTCGTGAGCGATGGCGCGATAGGCGGTTTCGGGAAATAGCCGCCTGCTTCAATGCCCGCCTGAGCTGGCTGTTGTGGCAACTCAGGCAAGATTCACCTAGTTACAAACCACAGACCCTCCAATTCCGGGCGTGCAGATATGGGACTGCGGCACGGAAGAGAGGGCCTCGTTTATGGCTTCCCGCTGTTGGGTAAGCGCGTTTTGATAATCGATACACGATGCTGGATCGCCTTGCTGGCACGCGGCGCGAACCATCTCCAGATGCTGTTGGTAGGCTTGGTTTGTACAGGCTGTCAGTGCCGAAAGAGCGATTAGCGCAACGATGATTTTCACGGCGTGCCTCCGAGCGTGCCCCATCCCTTCGCGATTCCAATCTTCCCGATGGAGCTTGCGCCGCCGAGAATACTACTAGCGCCACCCACAAGGCCACCAATCAATGCTTGATTTCCCTGATATTGCGCTAATTGCCCTTGATATAAGTCCTCTACGGAGCCGAGCTGTCCGTTGAATCTTAGATAAGCGCTGCGTATCTTGGCTTGCGTATAGTCCTCAGAGAGAATCGGTTGAGCGGATTGTGCCGTGATTCCCGCCGCGCCGGCGCCAGCCGCCACTTTTCCAAGCTCACGCCCGGCGTTGGTTTCCTCGGCGGATATCTGCGCGCCGGCCGCAGTGCGCGCCGTCTGCGCCTCGTTGGCCGCCTGTTCTGCCGCGACTTGACCCGCCTTCTGCGCTTGAATGCCGCCCACCACCGAAGAGCCGGCCGCAAGAAGCGCCGAACTACCCGCCGCTACCATCGAGACGGTTACAGGATCTTCTTCGTTCACCGGACCTCCATGTCGCTCAGCCATGCCATCATGTACAGATCCTCGCCTTCTGGTCCGAGTCTACGCATCGTGCCTTCAACAGAGAAGCCTAACCATCGGGCGAACCAGACCGCGAGCTGATTGTCCGTCCTGACGATCGCCTGCACCCTTCTCAACCTGTGCTCTCGCGCCAGCTTCGCGAATCTGCGCCGCACCTCGAGCGCACACGCGATCGGATGGTCCTGCATCCGGACGCTCCCTCTCAGCCAGGCCTCAGCTACTCCAGTCTGGAAGATGATCAAGCCGGCAGACCCGACAGGCTTATCGCCGTCCCAAAGGGTAAAGGCCGGATTCTGGATTCTCAGCTGGCCTATCCACGCAAGCTGGGTCTCCAGTTCCGCCGTGCGCACTTCGCACGCCCGCGGCGGCATCAGCGCCAGGTCTTCATTTCTGTAGGCTCTTACTTCCACATCGATGCTCGCGCAGGATCGATTCCTTCAAGTCCAGATAGCTGCTGCCGCCGTTGAAATCGGCTGAGGTCCTGATCTCTTCCCCGCATTTCGGGCAGTTCACTACGATGATTTTCTGCATCACTGATCTCCGAGGGTGACGATGCCGAAAGGTGCCAGCACCGTCATCGGGAAGGGCTGGTCCTGCTCGATGAGAATCCGGCCGTCGAAATCGGCGCCGAGATTGCCTTCGAGCGGCACATCGCCGGTGAATAGCGCGGGTGCCACGCCGAGCGGGTCACTGGGCCTGCGGCCCAGCAGGCGAGTCGGCTTCGGGGGATTCGTCTGAATGCTCGGTCCTGCGCCGAGCAATAGATTGATCGTGTTGTAGACCCTCAGCCAGACCTTGTTCCACTGCTTTCTGAGTCCCTGGACCGTCTGGCCGGGACCGCCCATCTCCGGGCGCACCGTGAGCGCATACGAAGTGTACGGTAATCCGACTTCGATGTCATAACCGCCCTCGGGCCAGACCGTGTGGAAATCAACTATTCCGCTCGAGGGCACGACGAAGGTTCCGATGTACATACCGTCCGCCTTGAGCTGGACAGTCCTGCCCTGCAGATAGCCGAGTCCGCTCACCGAAGTGACTTTCCCGCCAAAGGTCGTTTGCGAGGCCGCATCGGTGTTGAGTGTCGAGTCGAAAATTTCGATCGAGTAGACGGTCGAGCCGTTGACCGTGCGCTTGGTGCAGATCCACAGATTATCGTCCTGCTCGTTGGTCGGATTCGGGATCGGGCATACGCTGACCACGCCATCCGGTGAGCTGAGATCCTGCCCGGTGAAGTGGCGGTGCCAGCCCCACACCTGCTGCTCCACCTCGTAGGTCAGGCCGACCAGTTGATTATCCAGTGTCGTGAACCAGAGCGCGAAGTATGGATACTGCTGGTAATACATCTCCTTGAAGCCGCTGGTCGTGATCAGCTCATGGAGGATATTTAAATTTCGTGATCCGAAATTCGCCTGATAGATGTTGTAGCTCATCTCGGACGCTGAGTACTTCGAGCGCCAGATGTAGATGAGCATGTTCTGAACGACTAATGGCTGCACGCGCGCGGCGCCGTTTTGAGATTGCTTTACAGCCGTCACGTTGCCGGGAGTGAGCGCTTGCGGCGAATTAGCCGATATCTGCACGATGCCGCCGCCGACCATGTACTCTTCCCTGGCGGTGAAGCAGCCCAGATTGCCGCGGAACTCGATGAGCGCGCGAATCGGCTGCTGAGTCGCCGCGTTGATGCCGAGGTCCAAACCGTCGTTGTCCTGCGGCCCCTTGGCGAAGTTCTCGTAATCGCCGGTACGTGAGCCCCAGATTTGTAGCGGCTGCGCTGCCGTCCCGGCGAATAGCAGCCGGTCCTGCATGAATAGCACCGCGTTGGGATATCCGTTGCCGGCGGTGAATGCCTGGTCCAGAATGCTCCACACGCCGCCCGACTGCATGAGCGCGATCACGTTTCCGTTCGCGTCGGTGTAGGTATCTTCGATCGCTGAATAGACCTGGACGATGACCTCGCCCGCAGTTACGACGGAGACGATCTGTCCGACCGCGCCACCGAGCACGATGTAACGATTAAGATCGATCGCACGAAACGTGTCCTGAGACAGAGTGCCGACTGCGCCGCCGTCCTTAATGAACGAGTCCCAGGTATAGACCAGTTGCCCACCGCCCGCGCCCAACTTACGCGAAGCGATCCAGTTACCGCCTGAGACCCCACCAAATCCCGCATAGGACTGCGGAGGTCCGCGCAGCAGCCAGCTTCCCGCGGCGATCGCGGCAGTTGACGCGAAGGCGTCCACGATCTTGACGGTGGCTTGTGGATAAAGTGTAGCGCCAGTCACGCCGTCAGTCGTCGTCGAGCCGGCCAATGCGGTGATGAGTCCCAAGCCCGCACCTGAGACGATGAACTTGCCGATGTCGCCCTGAATGAAGACTGGATTCGACGCTGTGAAGGCGATGCCGGATCCGGTCGTCGCTCCTGGTGTCAGAGTTGCGCTTTTATCAGTTCCGACGTCCTGATCCTGCGCATAGAGCGGCGGCGACGAAAAGGTCGGCTGGATCAAGGTCCAGTTGGTGTTGGTCACCCGGCTCAACTTCATGACCGGGTGATTGGGATGCGTGATATACATCACGTCGCCCTGCTGGGCGAACTTCAGATCCCAGAGATCGTCGCTGGCTGTGTTGTAGGGCGTCGTGACCACGTACGGACTGCCACCGCTCGTGATGACGCCCGGAACGCCGCCGCTGATGGTGAAAAATCGGAGTTGCAGATTGCCGAATTCAAGGATGAAGCTCTGACCCGAATTGTAGACGAACGGAATCAGCCGCGAGGGTCCCAATGCCTGGTAGACGTAGCGAGTGCCGGGTCTGCGCGTGATGCCGCCGGTGATTAAAGGAATGAAGTTCTGAAGGCTCTCGCAGGCGTTCTTGTATTTATCGAGGTCGGTGCGCGCGAGCGTATAGGGCGAGATCTCCCCGGTGTTGAACGAGTTCTTGATTGTGACAATGCGGCCCATCTATTCCGTTTCGTTCAATTCAAGCTGGTAGAGCTTTTGCCGCCAGTCAAGCAGCCACTCTTTGCGCGTCTTTCGTGACGCCCCCGTGGACGGCTGTTCGTATTCTCGGAAGGGCTCGCTTAGGTCGCTCAGGTGAGCATCGAGTTTCCGGTGCCCGTTCCCGCGCTGTAGCCCATCCGCACGTCGACCATCACCGTGTCGTACATCTGCTCTGGCCACTGCTCCATCCCCTCGATGGCGCGCGCCTCGGAGAAATCCGCTTCGCGCTCCTGTATGAGCATCTTCTTGAGTTCCATCAGGCCGGTGCCGGTCTGGCAGAGCGCCTGCGCGAGATCGAGCGTCAGCACGCGCTTGAACAGCGGCTCGAACAGCGTTGGGTCCGTCACCTGGGCGATGTACTCGATCCCAGGAGTCGGCGCGCCCGCACCGGTATTATTCGTGGGCTGATTGTCGGTGCCGTCAGCTCCGAGCGGCTGCAATCCTACCAGCGGGGGTAAGGTCGCCGCGGGCACCGCGTCGGTGTAGAGCGTGTTACCCACGATCCTCCAGTGGGAGTCGTAAGGCGACACGGCGGATAATCTCAGGAAGTCCTGGGGTAGCTGATAGGCCACCGTGTAGATGACCTGACCGACGTAATCGGGATCGGGGGTGAGCGCCAGGTTGAGCGGTGCCAGAGGTAGTGTGGCCAGCGTGGCGAATCGGCGCGCGAAGTTCCACCTCAATTTTCTGAGCAAGGTATCGCGCATGTCGTAGTAGAGCAGGCACGCCGCCACGCCCTGCGGTGTAGCATCCGAGTTCAGATCAGCGATCGGCAACTGTCCGAGCCGGACCAGCGCCTGATTTACGATCGACGTATCGGAGATTCCCGGTGCCGGCATAGATACCAAAGAGCCGCGAGAAGTTACCCTTTCGCGGCTCTAATCCTCATCCACATCCTGCCCGAACTAGTCTTTACTTACCGAACTTGCCGTCTTTGCGGCCTTTCTTCTTTCCGTCTTTTCTCACGGTCGTTACCTCAATGTTACCTCAATGGTTATGACTCAGGTTGTCAACTACTGCGTGAGCAGATAGTCGATTGCCGGCGACGGCGAAGGCGTTCCCGCCACCTGGATATTGATCGCCCCCACCGTTGCGGTCGCGCTCGCAATCACGGTCGCCGTCGATGTCACCACGCAGCCCGGCTGATCGCCCGCCACGGGAGGCTGCGGAGAATGGACCGACGCGAAGCAATGCGTGTAAACCGCCGGGTAGCCGACCCGGGTATCGAGCACGGTCGTATTGCCTGCTGCCACGGTCACGCGGCCGACGATGTTGCCGACTCGCGGCACCTGACTGGCGCCGGTCGCGCCGCCGCCCGGAGGCTGCTGCGCGTAGGCTTCCCGAGGGCCGAGCAGGCCGTTCATCTTGTAGGCGTTCCGGCTCTGGATGAGGCCGAACAGGATGAACATCCCGAAGGCTGCGAAAACTACCAACTTCAAGTACTTCTTCACTGTCTTTTCCCCCTTACACCGCCGCCGGGGTCTGGTAGTCGATCCAGCCCTGAATCACCACTGCCGCAGTCGGAGCGCCGCCGCCGATGGTGAGAGTCAGCTTGATCGGCCCGTTGCCGTAGCCGCCACCGGGGGCGTTGCTCACCGGCCCGTTACCTGAATCAGTCGCCGCGCCGGTGGGCGCCACGCCCGCCTGCTCGGTCAGATTCTTGTCGGCCTGCAGCATCGTTGCGACTGACGTATCGGTCGCGGCCAGGTAATGGCTCGCATCGGTATTGGCCGAATTGTTGGAATCGGTCTTGCCGATCGCGATGGTCGTGCCGGCTCCAAGGCCGCCTGCCGGGATAAGCACCGTCACGCCGAAGATCCGATCGAAGACGTTGAAATCTCCGATGTTGATCACGTCATTCTGCGCTGAGCCGGCGCCGGACGCCGGAATCGTGAACGTAAACCGTTTCCTCGGGGGTCCCGCTTCGACGCTCGAACCCTGAATGTTCGCGCCGCCCAGGCCCGCACTCGCGGCACCAAGCCCGACGCCAACGTACTGATCGCAGTTTGCAATTGCCAAAGTAATCTCCTCCTAGGCCGTCTCGACCACAGCCGCTACGACCACTCGCGCTTCCTCGATCCGGGTCGCGCCGAAAGCCGCCTCCATATAAGGAACCACGGCGTACCTGCGGCTCGGATCCTTGGCGACTTCGGCTTTCAACTCTTCGTTGATCGCAAGGCCGAGGCCGCTGCGCGCCCATCCGATGCAGTATCGATCCCCCGAGGTTGCGCCGGTGATGACCGATACGGCATTGCCGTACACATCGGTCCCGGTGCCCGCCACCAGCAGAAAGTTCGACATGATGAACTTGAAGCCGGAGAAGCTGCCGACCGCGCCTTCCGCGACTGCCTTCAGGGTATTGTAGTCGGCGCTGTTGACAACCGCGTGCTGCAGCATGTCGTCCCAGATCTGCCGCGGCGCGACCGCCAGAAATCGCTCTTCGTCGGGATCGACATCGTTCAACGCCATCGATCGGCCGATCTTGAGCAGCCGTTGCGGCGACATATGCCCCGAATCATTCGCGGCGACGTCGAGCGATGAGAAGTTCGCGAGCGCGGTGTCCGCGATCAGCTGGCCGGACGGGAATGTCACAGCCGTTTGGCCGTCCTTGCCCGAAAACGCATTGCCGGTCGCAGCTGCGATGATGACCTCATCCTTGCACCGGCCGAAGGCGGCTTTTGCGGCCTTCATGTACTCGGACTCGGGATCGATCAACAGCTTGGCGCGGTCGTCGGAGTTGATCAGTTCGCCCCAGGCGACAGTCGTGAAAGTGACGCGCCGGCGGCTTTGGGGAGTGGAGATGAACGGGGTCGGTCCACCACGCGCGGTGATAAACGTGACGCCAGTGGCGCCTATCCGTTCAAAATAGTAGTTCGCGCCTTGGACATCCGGATCCTTCCGAACGCAATCCTGAAAGCGCGAACCCATCTGTTGGGCCAGATGTACCGCATTATCTCTGTACTGCTGGACAAAAGATTCATCAATTTCCAAGGACATAGGCAACCCTCCGAGTATCTGCGAATCACTCGACAGGTTGCCCGCAAGTGCGGACCCGTCTGGCTCAGTTGACGCCTAAGCCTGGTCTCGGGCTTGATTCTGCCGGGATCGAGCCACCGATTGCCCCAGCTGTTTCCTATCCGTCCCTACAAAGTCATATTCGGTATGCAGGACTTTTTCAACTATCTCCGCGATCTCGGGTCCCTGGATACGTGGAAACTCGGCCAGCACAGTGCGGGTGCCATCCGGGTTTTCCACGATGCCAGCTTCGATCTGGTGGGACTTGAAGGCTTCGTAAAGCTTCCAGGCATCCTTGGAATCGATGCCTTGAAAGCTCGAGACTCGCGGCTTGCAGAAGTCTTTGAATTGTCCCGGCTCCATGTGCGCCTGGTCGATCTCGACGCCATCGACATTGGTCTTGCGGCATCGTGGAATGCCGAACACACAGAACTTGAGCGCGATCTGCCGGACATAATCGATGCGGCCGCTCAGCACCACGAGCACGTTATCGATCTCGTAGGCGGAGAACAGCGCGCGCCTCAGTTCGGTCCGGACGATGGTGCGATCGGTGTGGCTAATCCGATCGATCACGATGCAGGGAACGCGCATTAGTGGATGGTTGGCGTTTCGCCGTTCTGGGATTTCAACTTGGCGATTTCGGCCTGAAGTTTTTCGTTCTCGCGATTGGCCGCTTCGAGATCCTTGAGCGCCTTATCGGCGCTCTTCTCAGCCTCGACCACCTCGGGAATGTCGGACTCGGGCTCGGGGATCTGGGCCAGGAGAGGCTTGATGATCGCTCTCCACTCTTCCTGCATGACCTCGCAGCAGAGATGGCCCGGTTGGGCCTCCCCATCGATCAGATCCGAGAGCAGTACGGTTTTGCGCGCGCCCTTGGGGCCGATATTGGCCTTCAGCGTGATGAACTTCTTTTCGTCGATCTCGGCTGCGATATCGGCCAGCGCGGACTGCCACGCCGCATAACCGAAACCATTGGGGACCTGCATGCCGTCCTTCTTGGTTTTCGCGTACATCATCGCCTGAATTTCGCGGTATCGTACAAGTCTCATCGAGATCTCCTTAGTGCTTAAAATGAGAGGCAGTCGTGGCTAATGTCGCCATCTGACGAACGTGCTTGTTTTTGGACTTGCGCGCTTTGGCGAGTTCCGACTTTGGAATTTTCTGCCCTGCGGGAATGTGAAGGGCGCGATGCAGACCGCCTGGATTCGCCTTCAACGCGCTCGTTAGCTTGCCGTACGCTGCTGGTGTCATGCCGCCTGCCCTCCCGCCAACTGTTTGTTGATATCCGAAACCTGCTGCACGTAGGCCTTGTGATCCGCATGATTCGCGTCCCAGTAAGGGCCGCCGCGCTTCATCAGCTCGGCTTTCTTGGTGGTGAGGTCTCCGACCTGCTGCTCGTTGCGCTGCTGGCCTTCGACGAGTTTGTCTTCGCCCATGAGCGTGCCGAGCCAGTAGAAGAGTCGGATGAGCACCGGATTCGAGCCGAAGTGAGGATCGCCCTTCTCCGGATCCATAAGCTCTGCGAGTCCGGGGATAGCGTGTTCTCCATCGGTAAGTTGATCAATCGCCCGACCGGCCACCGCCAATCGTTCATCATAGGCGTGGCCCCATTCTTTCTTGACCTCGGCGACACCGGCTTCGATCTGCTGAAAGTCCTGCTGGATCGCCTGCGCCTGCTGCTCGGCGAAGAAGGTCACGATGCCGGTCGATTGCGCATCGGTGAGATTCAGTTTGTGGAAGGCTTCTCTGGCTCCGTTGATGAAAGGCTCGTTGACCGGCGAATTTTCGGGCAACAGTTCCTTGACCTTGCCGAATATCGTGTAGTCGTCAGCTTTCTCAGGCCAGCCTAATTTCTTGAAAAATTCCGCCCGATCGGCATCGGAGGTCTCGGCGCCGGGAAGCGCGATGCGATTCGAGTCGCCCAGCTTCTTTTCCAGGGCAACGTAACTCGCACCGAAATCGTCCACCGATTTGAACTTTCCGATCGACGGATGAGCTTTCAACTCATCGCGAGTGAAGGTCTTGGAGAACCAGCTGTCTGGCTTTGCCCCGGGCTGAGGCTGCGGCGCCGACGGGGGGTTACTCGGCTGAGGCTGTTGGGATGGATCCACGATTGATCTCCGCCAATTCGATCTGGGCAAGGATATGCAGGATTACGAACCTCTTGCCTTCGTTGCCCTGCGTGACCGCCATGTTCTCATGTAAACTGGTACGTTTTTCAAACAGGTTGCGCAAGTCACCCAGGACAGTCTGTCCGTCCACGCCATCGAACAGGCGCTTATAGGCCCTCGCTAACTCCAGTTCTTCGCGCTCGCGTCTGGCCTGCGCGGCGCGCATCTCGGGAGTGAATTCGGGCTGTTCCTCGAGCGCGCGCTCGAAGTCGGTCTTATCGTCAGCCACCCTGACCACCTGATAGTTGCGAGAGTGGGCTACCGGGTTCCGGCGCCTTGCCGGCGGCCTTGAGCAGCGGCGCCGCAGCGCCGGCGTTCTGCGCGGTCTGCGCCGCCATCTGCGTCTGCTGAGCTTGCTGGACCTGTGCAGCTTTTACCTGCCTTATCTTGTCAGTGCCGTCCTTGTCACGAATCACCTGCGGCGGAACGCCTAATTTTCGGCCGGCCGTACGGATCATCTCGTCGGTATCGATCACATCGTAAGCGGGGCCGCCGGTCTGCTCTCCGGTTCCTACGGCGGTCGCGAACTGAGTCAGCTGCGTCATCGCGGACACGTCGGAGGCTCGCTGCGCGCGCGCAATCGGTCCGTCGTATCGGACCGCGAGCCGGACGCGCCCGCGCTGAGTAGCCTGAATGAGCGCCGGCGGCAGCGGAGGCAACATCTTGGCCTTTCTGCGTTTCTCGAAACACCAGTCGATAAGTGGATGCAGCCCTTCACGTTCGATGCGTCCGTAAACTGTGGGACCGAGCATCATGAGCATCTGGTCACGCCTCGCGCGCACTTCCTCGGCCGTCATCTGCGGACCGTTGGGCAATTGCAATTCCGGCTCGTGATAGATGGCGCGGATTTTGGCCTCCAGCCTGTCGGCACTCATGTTGGCGGCGCGCAGATCAAGGCTGCCCGGCGGGAGCAGCGGTCCCACCGCTTCGGCACGATTCGCAGTCCGGACCGTCGTAAGACCCAGCGGCACGAGCCGCGGTGGTCCCACGACATCTCCAGTCGCGGATAGCGGCGGCTGGACGATGAGGGGTAGGACCCGGAGTCCCATTTCGGCAAGCTTGTTGAGCGACCGGATGTCGGGGATGGCATCGTCGGATAGCCCGCGACCGTAGCTCTCGCCCGAAGCGACACTCCAACGGACCCCCAGAAACGGGAAATCATCGAACTTGCCCTCATCCAGCTTGTACTTCGACTGCATCAGGATGTAGACGGATCTCCAGGTTCTCTCGTCCTCGTCCGGCACCACGGCATGAATCACCGACCTTAACTGATCTTCGTGTGAGTCGGTCAGTTTGTCGTCCGGCGTATCCGGCCACTTTTCATTGATAGCCTACTGAGTCATGTAGAGTTAGCGGAAGACGACCTTGACGGTGCCGTCCTGACCTTCCGACAATGCATAGCGGCCGATCTGCTCGGCCTTGAAGTTGAAGCCGCCAAACTCATGGGGAGCCGTGGCCTTCTTCTCTTCCAGAAACAGCAAAGCATTCGAGAACGTCACCAGATCGGTATAGATCTCGCCGATCGCAGACGCGAAGTTCGATGCGTTCAGATCGTCGAGAATCAGCTGTCCGACCTGATCGAACCACATCGCCGCCTGCTGGTCGGCGTTCAGATCGGGATCTTCGCTGGTGATGTAGAACCAGCGAATGTAACTCGAGGTAAGCGCTCCGTTGATGGCTCTGGCCAGCTTGTCCCGGCAGTCCAATGCGGTCGAATCGAATAGCCTTTGCGTGCGCCTGGTGCCAGGCAATCTCTGAACGATGATCGAGTTCTTGCGGGGCAGGATGTAGTCCGCCAACTCCTGCCAGTTCGTCGCCCAGATGCGTTGAATGCCGAGCAGGTACGCGAAGCGTTTCAGAAGTCTCGAGATGTCGGCTTGCTCGTGATCGTCGTACTGCTTTTTGAAGTCAGGACCGCGACGCGCCGCGAAGGCGCGCTGCATCTTCGGGGGGAATTTAAGCGCGGCGGCCAAGTTCAGCGATCGTCGGCGTCATTATCCGGCTCGTCGGATCCTTCGGTGCCGGTATCGGCCGACTTATCAGGTTTCGGCACCGAATCCTGAATGTCGTGCCCGGATTGCTGGCCGATGTCGATGCCACTCGGGGTTATGGTCCTCATGCCGTTATCGACGGCTCGCGTCGACGGGTTCTGACGATGCTGGCCGTCGCGTCCGCGCATATCCCCAATCGACCGCGCCGTGCGTTCTCCGGTATTGCTCATGACAGGAAGCCTCCTTACTGGCCCAAAAGCGTATGTCCGGCGACGTTGGCGGGACCTGCGTTGCGGCCGCCCGGTCCGGTGAGGAGAGTGGCGGCACTGCCCTGGCGGCGCGCGAGTTCCTGCATCTGCGCGTCGAGCGCGGTGTTGCGTGGCGGTGCTATCCTGGGAACCGGCGGCGGCTTTGGCGGACCGCTAAAGAGTGCTGACATACCGCATCCTCCTGCTCACACCACATCAGGGAAAAATCTCGAATTCGCCATCGCTCATCGTGGCGACTCTGCGATTCTCACCCTGATCTTCGTCTACCACTAATGCAAGATACCTGAAAGCATCGGCACCATGCGAGTACTTGTCGTGTACCGGATGGGTGCCTTGCTCCTCCAGCCGCTTATTGAAAATCGCGCGATATCTCTCGAGACACTCCACACCCAGCCCGCAATTCGGCTCCTCGAAGAAGCACCGCGGCAACAACGCCCTCACAGCATTGATGCCATCGGTCAACGGCAAATTCGGCACCACGTCGAAGGTGATGCCGCAATCTCGCGCCACATCGTAGGTGCTCTTGCCGGACGCGCCGTGATGCTGATGCACGTCGTGCGGCGCCCAGTAGCGGTTGTACCGATACGGCTTCTCGCGCATCACCTTCACGTAGTAGCCGAATGGCTGCCCGGAGTCCTGGAAGTAGTCGATCACGTTGATTCTTTGGCCCCACCGCTGAAAGAACCAAATACAGGTGTAGTCGGTGAATCCTAAGTCGAATACCACGCTCACCCCATAGCGCGGATCCCACGGCGCCACACCATGTTTTATTCGCCCCTCGCTGCGCGCGCGCGTGATCCACTGGCCGTAGTAAGCGCCTACCCTCGACCCGTTGAACGAGCAGAAAATCTCCTGAGCGATCCAGTCCTCGGAGCGTCCGGACCGTCGCAGCTCGTCAATTTGCGGATCGGTGTAGACCGGCTCACCGTTTTCCTTCTCCTCAACCCAGGAATCCGTCTCGACGCTGTACTTCCAGATTCCCCCATCCTTGAAAATTGACTTGCCGGTCTCGATGCTGCGATACCATTCCTTGTCGCCATCGCTATTCTTCCATAGCGGATAAAGTGCCTCATCCCTTCCATCCGGCGTCGAATTAAAACTGACCCAGCCTTTGTTCTGGATTATCCGAGGCTGAATGATCGGCCATGCGCTCCGCGCCGTCCAGGCGTATTCCGAGAACGCCACCCCGATCGGATTGCCGCCTCTCAACCGATCCGGCTCGTCGGCGCCCATCACCTGGTACTTTGATCCATTGATGAACGTCACCGTCATCTCGGTCCGGTTCCGGCCCCGCTGACCATTATCGACGCACAACTCCCGGGGAAAGTGATCCAGAAATCGAAACCCATCATTCGAGTACGCCTCCCAAAGATTGCGCCTCCCCATGTTGAGTTCCGGATAGACATGGTAATAGGTCCCGACCCGCTCCTGCATCCGCTTCGCGATGAAGTTCAGCCAGAAGTTATCCTTTCCTCCGCCGCGCGGCCAAATCGTGATGAACCGCCTGATTCCGGTCTGAAACGCTTCCTCAACCGCCTTCTGGTAGTGCCGGAACGTAAACAGATACGGCAAGGGGAATCCCGGTAGTCCCGCCAGCGCCTCCTTGGCCTCAGCCTCCTTCTTGGCAGTAAGCCCGGTTTTTAGCCGCGCCTCGTACGCCTTCTGGTGCCTGTGGTAGTCCGCATGCTTCGCCCGGTATCGCCGCGCCCGCTCCCGCCGGTGCTCTCGTGTCTCGGTTTTTCCTCCCCCGTTCTTCACCAGCTTTTACCAGAAAAAAAATTGACACCGACATGCAGTGCTATCCGTGTGTCAAGGGAGGCGCGTGAGCGTGTCGTCCACCCTCCGTTTTTGGGGGTCCGGGGTCGCCCAGGCTGGAAAAGCATGCTTACTTCTGACCGACGGTTAGTTCGCATAATGTACAGAATGTAAACTAGCTCAATACGAATAGCTCAATGAATATAAGTATAATGTCATTGAGAGGCTGAGTTATGTAACCTTGCAGAGGTATCAAACACAACATGTTGTGGTTGAGTGGTTTGTGGTTGAGTGGTTGTGATCGGCGTCGCTCGCTCATGACATCAGATTTGGCTGGATGTGATTACACCCCATTCCAGTTCACAATGTGATTACACCCCACTGCAGTCACATTCCAGTCCATTCCAGCTGGATACGTCACAGTGCGTCTTCCCAGGGATGAACGATTAGGCCATGAGGCGAGCGCACATGGAGATCGGTCATGACGTAATGGTGGCCGGAGTAGTAGTTAGCGTAGCTGAGGTGGCCAGCGGGGAGGATGCAACGATACTCGTAGCCGTCAGGACCAACGAAATACTCGCAGCACTTACCATCCGCTGTAGTGTTCATATTCGCTGGTACTCCAGAATGGTTGTGGTTATGAATCAGAGCTGCAAACGGAAAGCGAAGATTTCCTGTAAACGTGCGAAATCATGAGGGATCAGGACGGAGACAGCCCATGCGGGAATACATCTTTCGTCTGGTTTTTACGCAACTGCGGCATTGATTGAGCCGGCCATCGCGCATGCGTGGATTGCGGGGAAAAAGCACAAGGGGGCGGTCGCGGAGGCAGTCCTTACATTTCTTGGTGAGCATCACCGGTTTTGAGCGCTATCGCGCTGGTGGCGGGGCGCGATGGTGGAGCCCACATGCCAATGGCGGCAATAACAGCAGCGATAGGGCGCTACAAGCCGCGTTTTCATACGATCGCTGCGCATGGCGCGGAGCGCGTCGGAGCGTGTGAGATGCTGGAATTTGCTAGCGCAATCGACGCGTTGATCTTTCACCGCGTCGCCATTTTCCGCAGCAGTGCGTCGGTGCTTCTGCCGAGCCGCGCATAGGCTGCGCGCCGCGCCCGATCGCCGCCGCCGTCCGGGCTCAGCCAGGACTGCGCTGTGTCGTCCTGGTGGCGCGCGTAGTACTGCATCACCCACTCGTGCGGGTAGGCGTCGTGTCGCTGGCCCGCGATGGGTCCGCTGGCCACAAATGCGGCGCGAGAAGCCACTACCGGCCCGAGGCCGTCATGGCCGTACAGTTCACCGTCCGAACGCCGCCCGGAGCCGTGCATGCAGATCAGATCGGCGATGGTGCCGGAGCACCGCGAGCAGCCGAGATTGGCCCCGCATTTCCAGCAGTTTGGATGGCCATGAAGCTGGTGATGCGGTTCGTCGAGCAGAATCGCGCCGTAGGCTTTGGAAATGCCTTCGCAGTGAAAAACCGTATCCGTCCGAAGCCAGATTCCCTGGTGGCGCGGACCGCTCAGCATGTCCTGGCCACATGTTGCGCACAGCAGCGCCTTGCTGGGGTGGATTGAATCGCCCGATTTGGTCAATTTGCTCATGCTCGTAGCTGCTTACGTCGATCGTTTGCCGCGCGGCAGAACCAACTCGCCACGAATCTGCGCACGCCGGCTCGGGTCGGCGCGCGAGCCGGATTATCTCGTTTCCAAATCGCCATCTTGGCGAATTCGGCGCGCACGAAAGGCAGGTCGAGCCCGTTTATCGCGGTGCTCAGATCAGACCAGAAATCCGGATTCAGCAGCAGCGGCAGCCGGTCGCTGTTGAACACTTTCTGCTCCCCGGCAAGGAAGTTCCTGAGCCACAGGTCGTCGGGATCCCACTCTGGCTGTTGGAGTCTCAGCGGGGATTGGTTATGCTTTTTAGTCTCTGTTTCTGGAGTATCCGAAGATTGATCCAGAGAAGAGTCAGAGACAGAGTCAGAGGTGACATTTTGGTATTTCGCTGTGACATCGGCGTGACGCTCCGAACTCTGCGCTGAGTCAGAGACCGCCTCACGGTGTTTTCTCTGCCTGCTTACTGCACTTTTTCGCTCTCGCTCGTCACGCTTCAGGCGACGGGAGGAGACTGTGACGAGGTCGTGACATTCCGTGACATCGCAAAAATTAGTGGCTTCCGCTTCGGCGATGAAGCGCGTCATCTCAGACTCCGTGCACCGGCCGAGCCGCGCGAGTTGCCCGATCGTGCCGGTGAGTTCCGAGCGTTCGCCGGTATGCATGGACGCGAGCAGGTTTATCCACACGCCGTGCGTGAGCGCCGAGCATTGGGCGAGATCTGGGTCCGAGAGCCAGTCCCGCGGATAGAACTGAAACCAGGCGAGCTTGCTCATGCGGCGCTCGTCACCACGGCCGCCATTGCGAGGGCTGCCGCCTTGTCCGGATGCGCGTCGCGCCAGACCTCAACGCAGCCGATCCACACCCGGTAGCCGGGTCGACACTTCATGCCGGCCGGTGCCTGGATGAGTTCGTCCTTGTGATGGGAAATCCCGCATCCACAGCCGCATCCACGATAGAATCGCGCCACCTGTCAGCCCTCCTCCCGGCCTTTTTCAGCCCGCGCAGCTCGCGGTTGCGAAGCGTCCGCCCCTCGCGGTACGCGGAGCTCTGTGCGCAAAGATAAGCGTGTAGAATTGAGTACTTAGGCCAAATCGCGCAGGATTGCTTGAGAAATATTATGTCAACCAGTATGCTCCCGATCGGCCTTCCTGGGGTGTTCTGCGTGTTTACTGCGTCAAATGTCGCGCGCTCATGCTCTCCATACGCGGGGGCTTCTTCTACTGCCCTTACGAGCGGCACGGTAATCATGACTTCGCGGCGGCTCAACTCCGGTCGCACAACGTGGTCGATTTGTACGAGAGATCGAAAAGGATTGTCGAACGAGAGATCCGGCACCCCAACTATCCTTCCCGGCCCAGCGTTCCGACCGAAATGTCTACGCCCGGTCGCCGTACCAAGTCAACAGCCGGTTAGATTCCTTGCCCGAAAGTTCGTATTTTCGAGCCGACTTTCAGTAGCGTTCTCAGTCAATCAGAAACCGATCCAACGGTTCCCCAGCCGCCTGAGCGAACCGATGAGCATTGCGAGCCTTAACGTCATTGAGGCTGCCGCGCTTGAGCCAGAGCTTCACATTCCACTCGCTCACGTCGCACAGCGCTGCGACCTGACGCGGGCCGCCGAGTCGCTCGATGGCCCGTTCAAGGGCCTGCTTCGCAGTCTTGGGCATGATGGCCGACTCTTGTACATCATCGGGCGTCATGATCGCAAACATAGCGAAGGCCGCGAGCGAACGCAAGCACTCGTGCAAGTAGTCAAACTCGCGCGCTTGACAATCGCGGCGTAAAGGCGTAATCAAGTAGCCATGCAGCGAACAAAATTCCACAACGCAGGTGAAAGCCCACGAGATTCGAGGCCGGTAACCGAAGGGGGCGCGAGCCCACGGCGTTGCTGGTGGTTTCTCCATCGCTGGAGCGAGTGGGCGCCGTATCAGGTGGCCGCGACATATCGCTGGTCGGTGAGTTGGCGCCAGCGCCGCGTGTGCTTGCGGTGCGGCAAGGTTCAAGACGGCGAGATTGCCTAGGAGGGGACGTTGAAAAAGAGCGAGGTCATAGAGCTAAAGCCACCACAGTCATTCGAGGGCTTCCTGTGGTGCTGGAAGGCCGTCGAGGCCGACCTTACCGCCCGCAACGACTTCCAGTACCGACTCGGCGAGTGGGCGGTCGCGCAGAAGCCTAATCGCAAGAACACAGGCGCCTGTCCCAAGGACGACGGCGACGGCCTATGCATCGCGAATACCTTCTACGGCGCGGCGCAAGGCGGCCGGTCCTGCCGCACGATCATCATCTGCGCCTACCTGCCTGCGGATGTGCTCGGGTCAGACGCCGACAAGCTGCGCGTAACCAAGCTGTTCGTCCCGAATTGGGGCCTGTGGAGCATTGAAAGGCTGGCGCGTCAGGCCAACTTGAGCGGGGCCTACTTGAGCCGGGCCTACTTGAGCGGGGCCGACTTGAGCGGGGCCAACTTGAGCCGGGCCGACTTGAGCCGGGCCGACATGAGCGGCGCCGACAAGATCGGCGCAGAATAGATCTCCGCAGACTTGATAGCCGCAGAATAGAGCTAGA
>OEHO01000008.1_pt1 | contig 24079 bp, 36 predicted proteins | sample 1539131 | NCBI WGS metagenome assembly OEHO01 (sample SAMEA4074282, study PRJEB22523) | metagenome | biome: Groundwater | place: Australia | collected 23-Apr-2015
GCCGACGTACATGAACGTCCCTGTACCAGTAAACTTGGTCCCAATTGCCGTCACCAGACCGTTCTTGTAGTCAGTCCCACGCGCAGGCTGCGACGTGAAGCCGCCGTTGTTGTTGTCGGAGTAGGCAACGGTGCAGGTTGTCGAGGCGTTCGTTGGGGTACCCGACGCGGTGTAGATAACGGTGCCGCTTACGGTCCCGCCGTTCGGATGGATCTGGAGGCGGTTGTAGGTCGTGTCCGTGCAGAACGTGTCGATCAGGTCGCCGGTTGTGAATATGGATGGCGTCCCGACCGTGCAGGTAACAGTCGCGCCGGAATGCACACAGGACGAGTTCTGCCATGCGAACGATGAGTCGCGGTTCGACGTGCGGTAGGATGCGCCGATGATCGGGACATCGCCCCAGTTCGTCCCGACCGAATCAATCATCCCTTGAGACCATTGTGAGAATCCAGCACCGGATCCGGCTGCGATAATAATGTCTTGGTGCCCTGCGAGACCTTGGAGGATGTATTTGTCAGGGGAAGCGCCCCAGCTACCTAGCGCGTAGATCCCGGCGTGCAGCACCTTCCCGGTGAATCCCTTTGCGATCCGCCATGTGTCGATCGCGTTCTCGGCGCCGGTCGCGTAGTTCGTCGCGGTCTGCTTCGTTAGTGCGTTGACATCTGCAGCCATGCCTGCGTTCACGCCAGTCAAGAACTCAGTCGCGTTCGTCCCGCCGTTCCCGCAGTAACCTTGGTGCGACACGCGGCAGTCTTCGTCCATCATCCCGGTGCCAATGCCCCAACCGTTCGCGATAGAGCCAGCCGCGATTGCTTGACCGGTGGTTGGCGCGGTGGTGAAGGTGACCGAGATCGCGCCGGTTGCGTAGTTGATCGTGCCGGTCACGCCGGTTCCAAAGATGGTTCCACCGCCGTTGTCACCTGCGGCATTCGTTCCGGCCTTCGAGATATAGACCGAATACTTCGCGACGGTCGTAGTCAGCGTGCCAGTGAAGGTCGTTGTCGAACCGTCTCCGGTTCCTAGTGAAACCGCCGCGCTCGGCGACGGGCATAGCCATGCCGGCTGGTTCACGCCGAAACAGGTCCCGCTGGTCAAGTCTGTCGTATAGGAGGAACCGTCTGCTGAGTTCACGCCGCCAATCGTCCCGCCGTGTGCTGCGAGCGTCAGGTCGTGGAACACTTTCTTCGCGTAGACCGTCCCGTCAGGGTAAACCTTGTTGTCGCCTGAGTCCGAGAACTTAGTCGGCGGCAGGAACAGGTTCATGTAGCCAAGACGGAAGTCGTAGTTGCCATTGGCGGGCGGGAAGTCCGGTCCCGCGCCGAATCCGTGACAGTTGTCGGCGTCGCAGTCCGCGATTGCGATTAGGTAGTGCTTCATTGCCACTGGTTGACCGCCAACTGCGAACGCTGCGTCGGCGTTCAGGAACGCCGCGTAGTAAGTTCCCCAACAGGAATCGTTGAAGTCGGTGATAGACGCGGTGGACTTGGTGAATCCGGCCCAGAACGTGTTCCCTGAAACGAGGATGGACATCAGGTCCTTCGGGAAGCATGACGATGAATAGTTCTGAGGGTTATAGGTTGCGTAGTGAGCAATGTCCGAGCCCGCCAAGAAGGGAACGGGGTTCGCGGTGGTCCAGGGATTCGTCAGCGACGTATTGCGTCCAACCGCGAGTCCGGTAAAGCCCCATGTCAGGAATCGCGCGATGGACTGGTCCGCCCATTTCTGGCTGGTCCCATACTTGGCGTTTGCGTAGAACGGATAGGTATGGCTGAACTCGTCGTTCCCGACAACCGCATTCAGATCAAACGTGAAGAATGACTTGAGGAAGAATATGTGACCGGCCGGGTCGCATAGGACCAGCCGATTCCCGACTTTGACCGACGCGAATGCGGTGTTCGTGTTGGTGCAGGATGTGTTGGTCAGGCCATGGTAGGTGTCGAATCCGCCAGTTGGTGGAACGTACTGTGCGGACGTGGCTGAAGCGAATCCAACAACCAGCAGGACGAGTTGGACAATTCTACGACCGGTCATCGCAATCCTTTTTACTGTAAGGTGCAGTAGCTGCCGCGCAACACAGTAACCGCGTCGCCTGAGGTCGCGGTAGAGACCATGATGTTGATGGTATTGGCAGATGCGCCGAGCTCAAGTGTCCCTGAAAGGTCGGTGACGAAGTTAGTCGCGGTCGCGGACGGCGTCGCGGAGACGATGGCCGTGGCGGTCGTAGTCGTAAGCGTCGCGAGGACTCCAGTGGTTGCAGCGGTCGTGCTGGTCCATTCAATCCCACGTGCGAAGATATTGGTCGGCGCGTTCGTCGCAGCTTGGATACCGAACGCCACCGCAGCGTTAGCGGTTGCTTGTGAATACGCAAGATGGCATGAAAACGAGTAGTTGATCGCGGTTGCCGGGACGGTCCAGCTTAGACCCGTGATTGTCTGGAGGCTAGTGTTCGCGGCGGTTGTAAAATTGGACGTGACGAATACCTGGTTGCCGCTGATGAACAGGCCAGCGCGGTTGTTCGCGGAACCATTCGACGCGCTGACTACCCCCGCAGCAAATCGGGTGACGCCAGTGTCGATACCCGCCGCGTCGAGGTTGCCGGTGTTGCCAAAGTAGAGTCCGCGTCCGCCCGGTCCGAACTCCACACCCGACTGGTCGAACACGCCGACACGGCTTCCCTGTGCGCCAAGGTTGACCGAGCCGCCGCTGGGCAGGTAAATCTTCTTGTCGAAGCTATAGCTGACGTTGCCGCTGGTCGAGGTTGTGGACATTGTGAACGCGAGCTGTTCCAAGGAGTTCGCGCCGTTCGGGATATTGAACTGGAGAGATGCGCAGTCTTGCGTGTTCGCTGGCGTGCCGCCGGACCAGCCTTGACCGCACCATGTCATGAACGGCGACGATTGACTGACCGACGAAGTCGCTGCGGCTGTGTTGGCCCATTTGAACGCGTTTGCAAGCGCCGATGTGTAGTCGAACTCGGATGCGTTGCCTGCCATCGACAGCGTCAGACCGCCGGACGGCGCTGTTAAACTAGACCATGCAGTTGAGCCGCCACCACCCGCCGCTAGGAATGCGTTGTATACATGGACTATTCCGGTTGCAGCTGCGGTGGTGGAGTTGTCCTCCATGAACCCGATGATCCATACACCGCTGGGTTGCGCGGACTGTGCGTGGCAACGCCCGGCGGTCGTAGTCGATGCGATCACGTAGAACCCGCGCGTGTTGGACGTTGTCGTGTCCATGACGCACGAACCTTGGCCGGTGATGACGATCTCGGCATTCCCTGTAATCCCTGCACCGTTCGCGACGATGAATATTGGGATATTTGTGTCGCCGGTGCCTGAAAGGATGAATCCGGTCGAGGTAGGCTTGGCTGTCAAGTTGACCGTGGTCCCGGTGACTGTGTCGTTCGGAACCTGCTGGCGTATTCCCGTGCCAATCACGTACGTACGTGAACCGTTGACGAACGTCGATTGCGCAAGCGCCAGGACAGGAATCCCGAGCGCAATCAGCAACCCTAGAATGCTACGGTGCAGTTTTATCATTGGATGACGATCCTTCCTGACTGGCTGACTGCGAAGTTCACGGTGACGTTGAAGGTGGTCGAGTCGATGGCGACCGACGCGGGCTCAATCCGATTACGTGTGCCAGTCGCGCTGTCCCAGACCGTTACTTGGAGGTCGGCCGTACCTAGATTGTGCGTGGACCCGTTTATGGTCACGCTGGTTTGGCCGGTGAAGGTGGTAGCGTACTTAGGCGGACCAGACCCGTTCAGCACACAGTATCCGGATTGCGAGACGCCGAAGTTTACGACGACATCGAACGACGACGAGTTGACGGTCCATGACGCGGGCAGGATCCCGTTCGCTGGCGACGCGGTGTCGTAACAGGACAGCAGGAGATTCTTCGTGTTCAGGTTGTGGGACGTACCTGCCATCGTGATCGTGGTCTGCAACGTGAATGACTGCGCGTAGTTCGGCCCGGCGTTCCCGCTTGAACTCCCGCCCGCGCCACAAGCCGCGTTCGTACCGGCGATCTGCAGGTTCCCGTTCGTATCAATCTCGGCGCACTTAGGCGAGGCTGGCGCGGTGAATCCAGCCGACGCAAGCGTCCCCAGCGTTCCGGTGATCGCGTTGATCGTTGTCCCGTTGATACGGAATAGGTTGCCGGACCCAGCAGTATCGTACGTCTTGTTGGTGAAGGTCGAAACGCTGTACGGCGACACGGTGTGGATGGACGTGTAATTCAAGCCGTTCGAGTAGACAAAGAATCCCTCGTCCTTGCATACGACGCGCGAGGTCAGGCCGTCGATAGTGGAGGTCGGGACGGGCGTCCATGTCACGCATCCCGCCGCGAGGTCCTTGTTGACGAACGCGAAGCCGGTCTGGAATCCCGTCGTGCCTGCCTGTGGGATGGTGCCTGCGATTGCGCCTGAGTTAGACGTAGTTACCAGACTGATTAGGTCGGACGGCTGGATCGTGTAAGTCGTCCCGACCTGTGCGTTCAAGGTGACGCCCGGCGTGCACCATTGCGGCGCGGTTGCGAGGTTGGACGCCGGGATATCGCACAACATGGACGCGACGCCGTTGACCGAGGTCGGTCCAGCGAGGCGGGTCGGCGCACCGCCACCAGCACCGTAGATGATGTCACCGAGAGTCGTCATCGGGTTGGACAGCGCGGGCTGCCACGAGGTCGATGCGCCGTTCGTCTGTAAGAACCGTCCGTTGTTACCGGTCTGCGTTGGCAAGAGCGCGTTCAGCGCGTTGTTTGCGGTGGTCTGGCCGGTGCAGCCTTGGCTGATTTGACACGTCCCTGCGATGTCCGTGAACGAAGGCTGGACGTAGGTCGGCGTCGCGGTTGAACCTGTCGCGTTGCCGAAGAACTGGTGCGGTCCGGCCTGCAAGAGCGCGAACGATATCGCGGGCGTGCTTGTCGGCGTGGATACGGTCGCGTTGAACAGTGGCGTAAGGTTGCCGATGCTGACCGAACTTACCCCGCCTGGCGCCCATGTCCCGTCGCCACGCCAGAAGGTTGTCGAGTTCGCGCCGATGCCGCCGCCGAGATTCGCGACAGGCAGGTTGCCTGAAACCTGCGTAGCGAGATTGACCGTACCTGTAAGTTGGTTGAAATTGTAGTCGCCCGATAGTGCGGTCACCGCGCCAGTCCTGCCGAACACAGATGAAACCGCCCCGCCGCCTCCACCTGCTGGCATACACGACGCAAGGCTGGAGTTGATGCACGCGAGGAGTCCGGTCGCAGAGTCGAAGTACACACGCGCATTGCCGCCTGCAGGCGCGACTGGTTGTGCGATCTGTGTAATGTCGAAATAGTTCGCGCCGAGATTGTTCGGCGTCGCGAGGTTAAATGCGTTCGTGACTTGGGACGCGTTGTAGTCGCCAGGTTGTGCGACGACATCACCGGTGCGTGTGAACACCGATGTTACAAGTCCGCCACCGCCAGCTGTTGTAAACGGGACGCGCACCCATGCGTTCCCATTCGGACAATGATAGTAGAACGATGACTGGGTAGTGTTCCAATAAACCTCGGCCGCCGTACAATTTTGCGGCGTCTGTGCGCGTGCGGTGGAAGCTGCTGCCACTACCAGTACCACTAGGCCCAGCAGATAGCGTATATGTTTCATCGTCGGACCTCAGTGGGTGATTATTGTAAGCGTGATCACTTGCGTCGCGGTCCCCTTGAAGTAGAACTCCTTGGTGCGAACAGGACTGGACGGAAACGGTCCGATGAGACGTGACGCGCCGCCTGCGATTGTATCTGGCGTGGTTGTAAACGTGCCGCCGATTTGTGGGCCGTAGGTAATCGCTGCGGCCGGAGCGGTGATAAGCATCTGGCAGATCCCCTTGTCGCCAAGCGCCACGCCATTCGCCAGCGCCACTGTCGCCAAGCTGTCACCTTGCGCCGCGCCTGTAAGTGTCAACGTCGCTGTGATTAATGCCATGTGTCAGTTCTCCTTCGGTGGCATGAGATTCAGCTTACGGCCGCCATTCGCGATCTCGGCAAGCTCGACTCTCCGCGCGCTCTCAGTCATCAAATCGTTCATCATAATCGTCAAAGCGTCGCCCATTAGACGGGAGAATACAAGCGGTTTGTCGCGGAGGTTGGTCGATACAAGCACCTGATGGTCGTCGCGTAGTTCGATCTGGATGAACGCGACGACGTGCGACTGACCAGCGTCCTTCTGTGTGGGATTGCTCATTCTATTTGCTCTCGGTGATGCTGCCAGTCTGCTGGTTCATCTTGGGAGGTGCCTCACCTGAAGCCTTGCGTCCTGTGGGGCTGATATTCGGCACAAGCCCCATCTGTTGCATCGCAGCTAGACGCTCGGTAACCGTGTTCGCGCCTTCCGGCGGGACGCCATAGTTCGGGATGCCCAGCTTTTCTGCGAGCGTCCACACGTCCAAAAGTCCAGCCCTAAACAGCTGCGTGTACATCAGCTTCTGCGTCATCTCGGACGCGCTCAGCAGCGACCCCGGCGTAATGTCGTACGTGAAGAACCGAAGGAACTGTTTCGCGCGCTCGCTGCGCGGGCGGTTGCGCTGTGCGGCTTCGTCCTCGACGGTCAGGTACTGCGGGATCATGGTACCTGGGTCGAAGTCGAAGTCCTCGAAGGTCATCCCGGCGGTCCCGAGTGCGGCGACGCGCATCGGCAGCGTGTAGAACTGGAAGATGTTCGACAGCACCATCATCGCGAACTCGCGCAGCGACGCTTCGAGGACGCGCGAGCGCATTCGGATGGCCGGCGACATCGATTCGATGATCTTGTCGATCGTCTCGGTCGTCGGTATCTGGTTCAGCTGCATCAGCTGCGTCATGTCGTGGACGCCGCTCAACTGGGAGATCATGTCACGGAGGTCGGTAATCGAGTCCTTGATCGATGGGTCCAGCGGGTTCGCGTACTGCAGGACCGGCGGCTTCCCGGCAACCGGGTTATGCCGCAGCTTGAGTCCGGCGCGTCGTGTGTCAATCGCCGACATCGCCGCGCGTGAGAGTGCGTTCTTGTCCGCGATCAGGTCCGGCCGAAACACTTTCTGGTTATGGTCCGAGACACCGCGCAGCAACTTATTCAACTCCTCCTGCGGGCCAAGACAGTCCAGTAGCGGCGGCTTCCCAAGCCACGACCATGGCCATGGGTCGAGTGTGATCTTGACGAGCGGGAACAGTCCGTGCCAGTAGATAGAGGGTCCGTCGCGGAGCATCGCCGTGCGGGTGAAGGTGATCGCGCGCTTGTTCGGGTAGAGCAGGTCGCCGGGCTCTACCCAGTACGACCAGTTCGGGTGCTCACCATCAGGGTCACCCTCGCCGACCCATACTCGACGGCTGCCCTCGTTCCGCGACTGGTCATCGACGTAGATAGTGAACGCGTCGGTAGTCGGCAGGTTCATGTGGGCTGCAGGACGGCCGCCTAGCGACGCCCATAGATTCTGCATGAACCCTGATGTCATCCCCAACTTCGCCATGAACGACGACTGGTTCTGAGTCTCGGCGATGTTCGCGAGCGCCATGTCGCGATCCGGACGGATCAGGTGAGCCTGCGCCGGGTACTTCTGCTTGAGGTAGTTGGTCGGACGTTCGCGACGGATGATTACGCCGAACGCTTCCTGCAGCGAGATGTTCGAGGACGGCCGGATCGGGAACACATCCCGCGGGTCTTCCGGGATGACATCCTGATCCCCAATGCGTTCGTTGTAGACGATATGCGGGTAACCGGTTCCCGCAACCGTCGCGTACTTGATGCAGTCGCAGAATTTGAGATCGATCATCCGCGACGCCCACCAACGCTTCGTCAGCTTGCCCGCTGAATCCGCCTGCGCCTCGAACTTGGCGTTGTACGTGTGGTAGTCCCAGAATGGCTTGATATCGGTGAGTGCGGATGAGAAGTCCAGCGCGGTCTTGCCGAATCGGTTATCGACGAGCTTGCTGAAGCTGCCAGGGACGATGTCGTGCGAGTAGTCGCCCATGATGTAGCGGATGGTCTTGTGGATCTGGCTGAAGCCGGTTTGCGAGCGCTGGAAGGTCACGCCTTCCGTAAGAGCGTCGTTCGCCCAGCCGAGTACCTGCTGGAGATGTTCTTGGTTCGGCAGTGAGAGTTCGGACTGGGTAGGCATTGTCGGTTAGGTTAAGCGGAATCGCCTCGCATGCGGTCATCGTGGCCGCGCGCGGTGCCACGGTCGTAGTCCCGCGCCTCGTGGACGACGTTGTTCCGTTTGCAGAACGCGTCGACTTCGTGGAGCGTACGGAGCGTGATACGTTCGTAACCATGCGGCGTAATTTTATCGTTCCGGCCCGGATAGCTGATGGTCCCGTCCGGCTTCCTGAACACAACAATCGCGTCCTTCTCCTGTAACTGAACGACGTTCGCTTGTCGTGGACGGTAAACCTGTTCCATCTCCGCGCCGCACTCCATGTGAATCACGCGTCCAGGAACGCGCATAAAGAACAAGTCGTTGACCTCAACTTCGCAACCAGTACACACAAGGTCTAAGTAGCGCGGCATTGTCCGTCCTTATTTCGCGTCTTTATAGATATGCGGTGCGCGCTCGGCAGTCGACAGCCGATGAACAATCGCGCGCGGACCGGGCTTGGTCGGAGGATGGTTGCCGGTCCACACCGACCGGTCCATATCGTTCAGGAATCGCTGCCCGTATTCGTCGTCGGTTTCAGGCGAGACGGTCTCGCCAGGGATGTGGGACATCGCCGGCGCCATCGCGCCCGACGATGATGACTTGGATTTCGCCATTGCCAGTCTCCTTGTTAGTACGGCCGCAGTCCAACCGACCGTTCAATCCCTTCCTTCAGTTCCTTCGCGATCCATTCGGCGGTGGTCATGCGGTACGACTTCGCACGGGAGGCCGCGCGCGTCAAGATGCGTTCGTTCAGTTCGAGCGTGATGTCTTCACCTAACCGAACGCTCACGGTCGTCCTGACCTTCGCGAGCGCGTCGTTCGCGTCCTGGATAATGTGGCCGCCGGTGATCCGTTCGAGCTGCGCGCGCTGGTCGTCGTTGAAATAGAGTCCGCGTCCTGACGTGTGCGTGATGCATGAACGCAAGCGGTCGCTGATGACTTTTTCCAGTGGACGCTTCGCCGCGTCGGCTTGTTCCGAGTACTCGACGACGAGTTTCTCCGGAAGCGTGACGGTCATGCGGACGACAGTGTCCTTCGGCGAGTCGATGATATGTTGAGGAATCGGGGCGTTCGTTACGGGCGCTTTCGGTTGGGTTGGTGCTGCCGTTGTTGACGATGATGCTGAAGCCATGAAGCCTCCGTTCGCGATGGTACGGCGCGTTAGCCGCAGATGTCAAGATACGCTTTTACGAACTCCGCTGCTTGCGGCGCGACGAGTGCGTTCCCGTAACCCCGCAGTCGTCCCACTCTGGAGGCAATCCCATGAGCCAGCGGGAATGTGCCGGGTTCAACTGGCCGCGACTTTCCGTCGATGCAGGGGAGCCAGTTGCAGGGAGACCAGAAACTTGTTGGCTGAGAGGGATTCCCGTGTCCGTTGAGCGAGGAGGCTTCGTCCCGCGAGAGTGGTCTTGTGCTGTCGGACTCACCCAGCCTGCTGTTTGTGCCATCACCTGAAGTGACGTAATCGCCGTTCGATTTCCGCCCATTCGTGTCTTCATCGCTAAATGAGCTTCCACCGATTTGTTGTCGTCGTTCGCTACTGGCGTCGGCCAACTCGCCAATTCCGCCGCGTTCGGAAGGTCGTGCGGAAAGTGATAATGGTCGGCCATCGTGTTCCCGCGCTTCCGGTCGTCGTGATTCTGGGGAGTGGGCCAGTTCGTCAGTATTGCTTGGTCGCTTAGATGTAGCGCATGGCCCGCCGCCATTCTTTGAAACACATGGCTCAATTTTGATGGGCACCCGCCGCTCTGATTTGTATCCGGCGTTCGCCACGCCGACAAAGTAGATTCTTTGTCTGATATGCGGTGCCCCGACGCCGCAAGCCGGAAACGAACACGACCCGAATCCGTATCCAACTCCTTCCAAGTCATCCTGAACAAGGTCGAGCCAGCCTCCTTTAATCGCAGCTTCAACCTGTTCACCAAAGACCGTGTCAGGTCGGCACTCGTCGATGAGATGGAACCAACTCGGCCAAAGGTGCCGCTCGTCAGCAAACCCGCCGCCTTTGCCTGCCGCGCTGAAAGGTTGGCACGGACAACTTCCGGTCCACACTTTACGGTCGTCCGGCCACTCTGCGAGTCTGAGCGCGTACGCCCAAACGCCGATTCCAGCAAAGAAGTGGCACTGGGTAAACTCGCGAATATCTGAAGGCCGGACATCTTCAATGGACCGTTCATCCACTTCTCCTTTAGGAATAAGCCGCGCATCAATCAGATTACGAAGCCACGCAGCAGCGAACTCATCGTTCTCGTTGTAGTAGGCGTTAGTCATCGCTGTCCAGAATCGCCGCGACCTTGTCGTTCCACTCGGTGAGCATGTCATCGTACGAGCACGCAGAGCGCTGCCATTCAGGCGCGTTCGACGCCTCGGCGCGTGGCAGCGGTTCAAGGTCCTCGCGCACCGACCAGTCGTGAAGCGCCCACAAGTTGAACAAGGTCGACAGAACGCGGTCGTCATGCCGCCCGTACCTTGCCTCGCCGATCAACAACCAAATATCCGCAACGATATCCGCCATCTCTTCGACCAGCCACGGCGAGCGAATCTCGACGCGGCGGTTGTGGATGTGGTGCGAGCCGCGAATCCATAGGTCCTTGTTAGCGGAGCGCGACGAGTACCACCAGAATTGTGAAGTGCGTTGCGGCACCGACGTGCCCCACTTCGTCCACTGCCACAGATTGTGATACTCAAACTTGTCGTAGAGCTCGCGTTGGGTGATCGCGCCGGGACCGGTCATCTCGCCGATCAGGAGCGCCTGACCGTCTTCCTGCGAGCCGGCGTACATGTGACCGATTGTCGCGACGAGCGGGGCGATGTCAACCGCGTCGATCGGTGCGGCGAACTCCGCGACCTGTGCGTCCGGACGGCCTGCACGCCCAGCGCGGAAGACCTCGATCGCGGCGTTGTCAGTACTTTGGTCGGCCTCGGTACGGAACTCGCGCGACCATTGCGGACGCCCGACTGTCGGGTCCACCGACACGACGTACGTTTCGGATCGCCGCGGTTCCTCCCATACCCAGAGCACACCGCGCGGGTCTTCATCGTCCGGTTTGTACGGCGCGACTTTATACCGTCCGACCGACCAGCTAGTCGGCTGCGGTAGCGGTGGGCGCGGCGGTTGCAGCGGCGTTGGCGTGCTCGACATACCAGATGCTCGTCCCTTCTACAACCTTACGTCCAGGTAGCAGTTCGTCCACGGCGCGTCGCACGCCTTCCCAGCCTTCGGTGTAGTCATGGCCGCATAGGATCCCACCAGGCGCGAGCTTACGAGACCATTCACGGATATCCGCAGCGACCGCTTCGTACGCATGGTCGCCGTCGATGAAGATCATATCGAACATCATGTCAGGCGGCAGCGACCGGATCGCGTCCGGTGAGCGTTCGCGCAGCGCGTGGATGTTGTCGCAACCGAGCATGTTGAATCGGAAGCCGTCCCAGAGCCTGTCGCCACAGTCACCGCCCAGTTCCGCAATATGTTCCTCGGAGCCATGCCAGGTATCGACGCACAGAACGCGTCCACGAGTATTCTCGGCGAGCGTCCGCGCGGACCTGCCCATCCATGACCCGATCTCGACGATCTCTGTGTGCGTCTCGGCCTGACTCGCGAGCCACTTCAGCTCGTCATGCGTCATCCATCCTTGGATATGCATCGCGGACTCGACGCGCGGGTCTATCTCGGCTGGCGGGACCAGCGGGTACGAAGTCGGCGGGAGTTCGTAGTAGTCGCCCTTGCGTCCCCAGTGGATGCAGAGCGCGCCGCCATGCGCCAGCAACTTGTAATCGTGTCGCGCGAGCAGCCGACAAAAGTAGATATCATCGGTCTGCTGGGCGAAGTCCGTCGTGACGCCGCTGAATGATTTGTCCGCGGCGACTGCGGCGGGGCCGTCGGTCAGGTCGCGGAACCACGGTTTCGGGATGCGTCGGAACACGTCGGTCCTAATCAGTAAGCAGCCCGTCCCAATCTCCGCGCACTCAAAGATATCACCTTTCTTCCAGCGCCAGAACGCGCCCATCGCGCTTTCCTTGAACACGACAGGTTCCGGCTGCGTCGCGCGCGAGCAGTAGATCGCGCCGATCGCGGCGTACTCGTCGCTCCTTGAATCCAGTTCACGGATGAGCGCGGTCAGGATATCCGGCGGCGGCTGGACATCGTCATCCAGCATCAGCACATACTGCGACTTATGCTGCAGCGCGACCTCGACGATATGTTCCCGCGCTTCCTCCCGCGACATCTTCGGGTCCTGACGCGCGCAGTTGACCGGCGCGAACGAGTAGCGAATGTTCATTGGCTTCTGGAGCGAGGCGAGACCGATTGCCCATTCAGGGGAGACGTAGCGGCCGCTGAAGGGGATGCCAATGACGACTTTCAAGTTGTAGTCAGACGGTTTGAACGCCATCTATGTAAGAACCTCCGTCGATATCCGATACGGTATCCCTTCAAATGCAGATGCACGGTAATACTCCATTACGTCGTGCGAAAAGCAACTCTTTGTTGAATGCTGGAAGCTCTCCTCAATCGTCGCGCAATAGTTCGTGTAGAACAGGTTCAGGTTGTTCGACCGGTAGTACTCTTCCCGCGTCGATTGCCACCAGTACAGTTGCTCACGCGTCAGCAACACTTCCTTACCGACGTAACGCTCGGACGTGTCGTAGACGCGTCGGGCGTGCTTCAGCGCTTCCTCGGATGGCGTCCAGTCGGTTGGCGGCGCCGCGCGATACTTGGACTTCTCGGCGTACCAAGGGATGAACACTAGACGTAAGCGCCGCGACCAGCCCTTCTGGATCTTCTGTACGAGCAGGTGCCACCAGTTACCACGACCCTGCGCGGTTGATTCCCAGAGCGAGAGCGCGCGGACGGATTGCGGGACTGTCGGGAGAAAGTCATGCTCGATGCGGTCTGGGTACTCCCAGCTCGCGCACTCGGTCAGGTGCGAGACATCGAACTGCCGACCTTGCCCGACGCCGAACTTCTGGTTCGAGGTCTGGTAGATAATCCGGCTGCCTAGCTTGTCCAGAAATATATGCTGTGCCTTCTCGTCGAACCCGACCGACGGGCGCATGTAGAACGGCAGGTTGTCGAGTATCAACTTGTCGCGGTCGTACAGTTCCAGCACCTTATCGTCGTCGATCGACGCGCCCATCAGACGAGTGTGCTTGGTCGTGGTCATGCGGTGCATGCAGAGCTTACGACCTTCTTGTGTTGCACCTAATTGCCGTGCCTTATGCAATGCAATCAGGATCCCGTCGACCGGTTCGCCACGCGCAAGTTGGTCATACATTTCCTCTTCCAACTTGCCAATGTACGCCAGTAATATCTCCTGCGATTCCCAACGAGACGCGATACCCAATCCACCCTGATCTTTAATCAACTGTGCGTAGCGGTCCGACCAATATCGATAATCGATCGCGCTCAGGATCCGCTCATTCCGCATGAACGCGCGTTCGCTGTCGGTGAAGTCACGCGTGAACTGGCCGTCATCATCAACCAGCTTGTCGAGCGATTCGACGCGGCTGCGGACCTCGTCGATATCGTAACGGGTCAGCTTGACGCCGGTTGATGCTTCGACCTTCGACTGAGAGCGTTCGACGATGATGGGGCTGTACATTGGTCAAGTTACGGTAGGGATACGTTCGTTGGAAGCGGCCGCTGCGACGCGGACTGTTCCCCAACCACTTCCTCATCGACAATCCCGTCCGGTTCCTTGTCGTCGTCCTTCTCGTCGCCCATCTCTGGATTCCGCGGCAGCCGCCCAACGTCCGTCAATATCTCGTCACGCACCGTATCCTCATCGCGCGTGTACAGTACATCCGCCTCGCCACGCCGTTCAGCCCGCGTCGGCTGCTTCATCTGGACGCCGTACTCCTCTAGCAGGATGCGTTCGAGCGCGTTCGCGATGCGTTCGAGCTGGAGCGAGGTGCGCGTTAAGTCTGCGCGGAGGTCAATTATTCCCATAGGTTCCGCCACCTTGAGTGCCGCCGTAAGCAGGAACAGGTACGTTCCAAAATTGTGATGGTAACGGTCTCGGCGCAACCTTCGCTGTCGGCACCACATACTTGAAGTCCGAGCTGAACTCGAAGCCATTCTCGAATCCGCGGCGGTAGGTCATCGCCGGATGCTTCGCTGCCTCAGCAACCTGTTGATGATGGCACTTCGCCAGCTCTACAACGCTTGGCATAGTTCCTGCAAATCCAACTATCTGGTCCGCGCACATGGTTGTTGGTCCACCACCGCCGTTAAGGCTGTTAAGTATAACCCGCGACCCCGCTTCGGCGTCAGTCACAGGAACCTGTAGGTATTTGGCCTTGACGAACGCACTAGTAACCTCCCAATCAGACTTGGCCTTCTGCAAACGCTCCCACGACAGTTTCGCAGATCGCGCATCCTCATCGCTTAGTTGCACGACCCGCGCTTCCTGGCCGACCGTACACACCGCGACCATTACCAGCAACGCACCCACAATAAAGTTACGCATTCCCATCCTCCTTTGCCGTGACCGGCACGACATCTATAAGTGCAGCGTCCGGCCGTACCGAAAGCGCACTCTCCACCGCCTCGACCTCGCTCTCAATCGACCCACCGCCGCCGGTGCCGACATTGAACTGCGCCGCGACAAGCGGTCCGCGCTGCCCCGTCAGCTTAAGTGTCTCGAACATCAGCTTGCGCGCGTCCGCGTCCCCGACCTTCCTCAACTTACCGGCGCCATCACAGGTCACGCACAGCTTATTCGAGTCCGGCAACGGCTCGCCATCCTTGCCGTACTTCCATACCTCTCCGAGTCCTTCGCACGACGGACACGTCACGACGCTGGACTTAGAATCGATCGCAACATCCTCCATCACCGCCGGCAGATGGTCGGTCATGCGCAGCAATCCCTGGTCCATCCGGTAGTCGCGGATCAGCTTGAGCACGTCCGTGTAACGTAAGCCGACCTTTGCCGCGAGCGTTGGCAACGACGACTTGCGGAACGCAGGGTCGCATAGCATGGCGAACAGAGTCTGAGCACGCTCAGACGGTGAAGCCGCTAGCGCTTGTTCCAACTCAACGCGTGGTACAGATGCTTCCAGCCGCCGAAATATCTTGTCCTTCCGCGGCGGGGACTTGCGCGGGACCAGCTTGGTGTTGCCGGCAGCGTCAGTCTTCAACTTTTGGGTCATCAGATCACCGAGAATCCAGGTCCCTGCGGCTGAATGATTAATGGATTGAACTCAACCCCGCACATCCAACACATATGGATAAAGTGGGGCCATGACTTGCAAATAATCAACTCAGGCTCAGCATACCCAAACACAACATCCGCATAAGCGGCTTCTAGTTCATCAATCACGCTCATGTCGTCATCGTCCGTTCAACGTACTCGACCCGCCGCTCGAACCCCAGCTTGTCCAACATCCGCGCCGACGGCGACCGCTTCCTATTCAATACGTGCGACAGGAGCGTCGGCGATACGTCCAGATAAGCCGCAACCTCAATCCACGACCGCATCGCCTCACGGATCTGGTGCAACCGTGCGAGCAGTTCAGGCGAGGCCGCGACGATGCCGGTGCTGGTCTTCATGACGCAATCGACATTAATGTAAACAAGACGCCAATGTCAAGCGATAATTTATTTTTTGTTTTGTGAGAGGAGTGCGGCCGGGTACGCGATCTCACCTATCCCCATGGTACCCCTCGAACAATGATTACAACGAGTTAAGGTAATAGTAATAGTAATAGTAGTAACGATGTGACTGGCGGTCAGGGGCGCGGACGGTCACGGCGCGTACGGCCGGCGACGGCGCGCGGGGCGGACGCGTGACCGACGCGTGACGTAATAATACTAAATGGTAAGAATAATGTTAGGTAACGTTGTCGTAGTCCTCGACAATGACAAACGACTGGCCCGACTTGTAGTCACGTACTTCCGCGATCGGCATGAACGCGTCATCCTGACCTGTAGGCGCGCAAGGTTCAGCATCGGTGACCGCTTTAGTACGCTCGAATTCCGGCGGCAGGATTGACGATGGCGGTATTCGCACGCGTCCTTGTGCCGGTCTGAATATCAATGGTGTGAGGATCCACGTGCGGCCGCACTCTTGATTGCTACAACGCACTGACCAGCAACCTGGCCGGATTGTTGTACGATGGCACTTCCCACACTTTGGACAGGTCCAGTTCAGTATCCCAATGAACTGTACGCGAGGCTTGATAACGTACGGCTGCGCGGCCATAGTCGAATCTTAATAGTAATTGAGGTATTTGTGTGAGGGAACTATTCTGACCGCTAGTCATGGTTGGACGGACGGTCACGACTGGTACGTGACAGTTCTAGTACGCTGGTATCAAATTGGGTAGTACTGACGTGTTTGTGTACGATTGTGCTTGACTATGATAGGGAAGTATTGGTAGGTTGAGGGTGCCCGCGACGAGTGGGACGGTTCGAGAGTCGCGGGAGAGGGAAGGGGACACGATGACGCGCACAGGATACAAGTACAGAGTGCAAACAGACAGATTCGGCAACGCATTGATAACGCGCCTGCACGATAAGGCTAGCGTATACCTGCAAGGCGATGATGCGGTAGAGGTGGAAAGTCAACTAGACGCATTGGAAGCTAGTGCGGAGAAAGGTTATCCACGCGGACCGTTCGTTGACTTTGCCTCACACTTGGACGCGGTTCTGGACGCGTACGACACGGTAATGGCCTGATAGCCTCGCTAGGCCGGTGCGTGCGCGTGCTGGCCAATGGGATGCTATCTCACAGTGAAGGGAGTGGACATGCAACGAGAAATGTTTGAGTACGACTTGAGGGAACGGGAAGGGATACGGTCATTAAAGGAAGGGCGCAATCCGCTCGTGAAAGCGGTGCGATACGCGCCTGGTCTTATCATCCATTCGGCCCTATGCAATTCAGATCGCGGACTCAGAACGGACTACTATTGGACAGTTGCACACGAGCCTAGCGGGTTCGGCATTGTGCTGGACGTGCCAAAACGAATCGCAAGGTACGTTGCTGCAACATTGGCCACACTGCCTGTTGACTGGACACCACAAAAGCAAGCGGACTTCATTTCCCAGTTCCAGACCTTGCCGGATGCGACAAAACAGCTCGTACACCAGATTCGCAAAGCAGATTACAGCCAGGCCGCGTAGGCTCCAAGTCCTGTCCCTAGTGACAGTGGGACAGTACGTGCAGCCTAGAGGTGGCACGATTCAGTCCGGTCAGGACTATAAACACGGAGGCGGTATGCGACAAAGGTATGCAGTGACACACGTCAACAAAGAGGGATTGCGAGTGCTTACATTCGCAAATCAGGCGCGAAACTTCTACGACACCGAAAGTTTCTGGGCTCTATTCAAGCGGGGTTACATCGGCATCTATCATTGGATGAGCCGCAAACATTTGCAGCGTTATGTCGATGAGTTCGCGCTCAGATTCAACACCAACAAACTAGACTTCGCCGATGTTTTCGAGGGAATGGTTAACAGTGCATCGGATTCCAGTCCTTTGCCTTACAAGGCTCTCATTCAATGACACCACGCGCACCGAAGATGCACGAGCCGCTGGACCTCGACTTTGATGATGTTCTCTCCGCCATTGCAGATGAGAATATGCCGTCAATCAAGGCTTCGTCTGCGCGTCCATTCGTTAAATGGGCAGGTGGCAAGCGTGCAATCCTGCCAGAGCTGCTCTCGCGGATGCCGGGAAAATATGAGGCGTACACAGAATGCTTTCTTGGCGGGGGTGCGCTTTTTTTCGCGGTGCAACCGGAAGAGGCGTATCTCTCCGATATCAATTTCCCGCTCGTCCTGACGTATACGGCGGTGCGCGATGATGTCGAGCGCCTAATTAGCAAGTTGCAAGCCCATGCAGAAAAGCACAACAAAACTTATTATCTTGATCGCCGCGACCAACTCACTAGGGAAACAGACCCGACCACAATCGGTGCGCTGCTGATTTACCTGAACAAGACCTGCTACAACGGGCTTTACCGCGTGAACCAAAGCGGCAAGTTCAATGTGCCGATGGGTTCATACAAAGACCCCACGATTCTTGATGAGGTGAACCTGCGAGCTGCATCGAAAGCCCTGAACCGCGCCAAGATAAAACAGAAACCGTTTTTTCAGGTACCCCTTGTCAAAGACAATTTTTACTACCTAGACCCTCCCTATCACACGACGTTCAGCAGTTACGATGGCAGCGGCTTTGGTGACAACGACCATAGGAAACTGGCGGATTTCTGCAAGCAAATCAACGCCGCTGGTGGCAAGTTCATGCTTTCCAATTCCGATACGCCCCTTATCAGGCAGCTTTATCAGGCGTACAATATCGAGTCCATCGAAGCACCAAGAATGGTGTCCTGCAAAGGAACTCAGCGTGTCAAAGAAAAAGAGCTTATTATCCGAAACTACGACGGGCGGAAAAGCGAACCGGACAGGCAACCAACTTGAGAATTTCGTAGAGCAGAATCTCCAAGATCACGGTTACACCGAGTTTTGGAATTACAAGACCATCGCCTTTGAAAACCGAAAGACCATCGGAGGTCGCCAGTACCTTAAGGAAGTGCCGATAGGGAAGACGATTTACGAAACGGTTCGGAAGTGCGATTTTCTCGTAATCAATAATCAGAAGTTTCCTGACAACCTCATCATCGAATGCAAGTGGCAGCAATCAAGCGGCTCAGTTGATGAAAAGTATCCCCTGCTCGTATTCAACATCCTCAAGACTGGAATCCCGACCGTTATCTTGCTGGACGGCGGCGGATACAGTGCCAATGCCCGGAACTGGCTACTGGAACAGGTACACGAAAAGGGTGCACTTATTGGCGTCTGGTCAATGACGGAGTTTCAGAAGGCCGTGAACAACGGGTTTTTAGGGTAGTTTTGTATATAGTTCCCTACACGAATGACTGGGGACGGGAGGGGATATGCGTACCGACAAGCTAGACGAAATAGTTTCAACAGGGATACGCGACAGAGATATTCCTATGCGGACACTCAAGGTGCCGTGGAATCGCACGATTTTGACGAAAGAACAAACGCAGCTAATGCGGCGCCTGTACTTCACGGAAATTCCGCTGGACGAAGTAGCAAACGATTATGTGAAAGTGATTCGCGGGTTGCTTGACACTGTGGACGATCTTCGCGCAGCACTCAGCATTGAACGGAATAGAACGTGATTCCAGCATCGGACAAAGAGTTTAGGGTGAGGGAGGTAACCCGTGCACACTGTGTGGTCTCACACCGTAACACAGTCCACACGAACAAGAAACAGTTTGGGTATCACGAGCACATTGAACGCGAGGACGAACAGGAGGGTGCAATCGTGAGCGAGACAAAGTGGACGCGGGAAGTCGAGTACATTTCAGCGGAACGTAAGGGGAGGACAGGATACGCTATCATCCGCGACGAAAAGGGCGAGTACGTCGGCAAGGTCTTAGATACTTTTGGAATAGCGCACCTCATCGCCGCCGCGCCGGAGCTGTATGAAGCGCTTCAATATGCTCACAGGGAATTGGAAGCGTTAGCTTTTCGCGTTGACGAAGCATCTCGCCATGACCTACTTCATCTCAACACTCAAGAAGCTCTAGGCAATGCGCACGCCGCTCTTGCCAAAGCACGCGGGGAGGCGCAATCGTGATCGTGATCGCGTTGATACTGGGCGGGCTGGTCGCGCTCGTGTGCGCGCCGGCGGTTGAGCGCGTGACGCGGTGCAGGAGGCTGATATGAGCGCTGCTGGATCTCGATGCGTTCCGGGTGCGGCCGCGGGTACTTACAGACTCGGCGGATCCATCCGGCGGTATGAGGCGGTCGTACATGAGCGCGTGTGCGCGATGGAGAGTGTCGACAGGGACGATCTGGTCGTGTATGTCGGGGTGACACAGGCGGATGACGCGCGGTTGCTCGAACGGCTGGCGAATGAGGACGAGGCGGAACGGAGGCGAGAATGCTGACGTGGGGCGCGGACAGGGCTGCTGACAGGTCGCGGGTACTACAAGTACCAGCTGGAAAGGTCAAAACGCGCTGGGAGGCGCTAGGACGGGCGCTGCGACAAATAATGCGTTCGGCTACATTTTGGGCACGTTCGTTGCTGGCGCTGCCGCTGGTGCGGCCGTGGCGGCATCCTGCATGGCAGGTGAGAGCGCTGTGGCACCTGTTGGTCGTGGTGTTCTGGACGGGCGTGGTGAGCGCCGCGGTTATAGCGTGGCTGGCGGCGACGCTATGACGATGAGACCAGCGAGCGAGAGGGAGCTGTATGAGATTGCGGTGGTCGTGATATGGGTGCTAAGCGGGATTGCGTTGGCTGCGACGGTGGGATTGTTCTTTGTGGTGGGAATGGTGACGCGATGACCAGCACAGACGAACGTTTCTGGAGTAAGGTTAACAAGAATGGCCCAGTTCTTGACCTTACCCAATTACGACAATCACGCGATCACTGCTTAACACGTAGCGCGGTGTTTTGTGCGGCTGGTATTACTGCTGCGCCTGTCTACGCGAGAGTATTCTGCCTCGTATGCATGTTTGTTTGGCTGTTCATAGGATGGCGATACGAGAAACTCATAGATAAGGCCGAACGCGAAACGGCCAAGTCCAAGTAACGGACAGGGAGAGATGGAACGTACGCAAACTTTTCGTGAGCACCGCTGGGCTTGGTACATGTTTCGGCTGGAGTCAGTGAAAGGAAGGTGCTTCTGCTCGGAGTGCCATCACGTGATTGCCAAAGGCGAGGACGCGTACGTTTCACGCAACAAAAAGGGAGTTGTGATGAAGCGGGTTTGCTCAGAGCAATGCGGCCAGACCTACGACTACCGCGAGATGCGCGAGCAAGCACGGCGCAGAGCGGCGGGAGAATCGCTTTATCAAGATTAGCAGAAACAAAGGAGGATGCGTTGCGGTGCTTGGGGTCGGCGGCTAATTGCGCCCACTGCACCGGGAAGGTACACCGCAAGGTGGCAGGCATCGCAACAGATTCTCTTTGGAGGTGGATGATGAGCGTTAAAAAAGGGGACGAAGTAACCGTGCGCGGCGGCAGAGTCGAATACATCGACTCTATTACTGGGCATGTTCTCGTAGCTTTCAAGGATACTGGAAATGAAGATGAGCCTGTGTGGTGCGACCCACACGATGTATCCGCAATAGACCACCTCGCCGAACTCTCCAAGCGCGTCGCTGACATGCCTACCATAGCGGACGAGCATGGCGACCCTTGCGTTGGGCGGAAGGCTGTGCTGGCGCAGATCGATGCGTTGCGGAAGTGAGTACAGTACGTGGGCCAAAGAAATACTGTGCGCGTGTACAGGTTGGGATTGAGCAGGAAGGGAGGGGGCGGTGAGACAGCCTAAACGAGTGCTGGACTTGTTCTGTGGGGCTGGCGGCGCCGCGATGGGGCTGCATAGGGCGTGGCCGGATGCGGAGATTATCGGCATCGACGTCGCTCCACAGAAACGCTATCCCTTCAGGTTCGTACAGTGTGATTGGCATGAGGGATTACGAAATTTTCAGGAGTGGGCAAGTTACTTGTGGTTCAGCCCGAAATGTCAGAATCACAGCACGATGACGAAACGTTGGAATCGCTCTCATTTGCACGAGAATCAGATTCCCGCTGTACGAGATGCAGCGAGGGCGAGCGGCAAGCCATACACGATTGAGAACGTCCCACAGGCTCCGCTGGAGAATCCAATCGTTCTGTGCGGCTCAATGTTTAGCCTGGGAGTTCGCAGACATCGGCATTTCGAATGCTCGTTCCCAGTGATTGCGCCTGAATGCCGACACGATTTGCAGAAGCAAGTTGTGGGCGTCTACGGTCACGCAGGAGGAACGTCGAAGCGCGATGGTCTTGCATTTAAGGGAACGGACTCGTGGAAGGAAGCGATGGAGATTGATTGGATGGTTGGGAACGAATTGGCCCAAGCCATCCCTCCCGCCTACTCCGAATACATCGCAAGGCAGTGGAGCGCCTCAGCAGATTAGGCGTGGATGTGCAAGGGTAGAACGGGAGAGGAAGGGGAGGGGACGGTGAGCGACAAAATGGTGAAGCATCTTTTGATAATTTTAGTTCTGATGGTTTTTTGTGCGTGGGCTGGTTATAAAGGCGGCCATCGTGAAGGGCGCAGGCTTGGCTGGAGAGAGGGCATGGGGATGGACTGCTACGACGGAATCCATAAGCCGTGGGCAGCAAGAAGAGATGGAAGCGCGATTACCTGCTGGATGGCAGACGCAAAGTAAGCCGCCGCCCCGCATCACCGTGGACGTGTAGGTTGAGCAGCAGGGAGTGGAGCATGAGAAACTGTCATCGCTTACAAATCATTAAGTATATCGAAGGATTCGAGAAGTCAGTGCCGGTCTATTATGTGGCGCAGCACATTGACTTCTCGTGGCAGGAAACCAAAGAGATGCTCCTAGAACTAGTCGAGCGCGGCGACATAGGCGCGTTGGGCAAATCTGGAAGATTCTGCCGAAAAGAATACGCTGTCCAGCAAAACGGTTTGCCGGTTCAGTAGGAGAGGGACGATGAGCGATGAAATCAAGGTTCACCCGATTCAGTATCACAATAATCAGCTAGGGATGCAGGCCACGGTGCCTCAAGTTGTGAGCTTGCGGGCATATGAAGTCTATTCTGAAGTTTACGGAGTGCAGGAAGCTCTTGTAACCGGAGGATGTCGAGGAGGGTTTAGCGTAGGTGAGCTACTCGCATTCTTATATGCCCATTCGTTTCCGCGCAACGAATGGCGAGCGAGAGTCGATGAGGCATTTCGCGGAATGAATCTGCCATGGTGAGCGCGGCGCAGCACAGGGAAGGCGGTGAGGGGATGAGCGACCTGAAAGTAGACGACAAAGTATTGGTGCATGGCGTTGTAACTTCTCGACACGACTTGCCTCTGCGGTATGGCGTAAGTTTCAGAAATATGAAGTGGGCATTGCTAACATATCCAGAGGACGTGCAGCCCGCCGAGGCCCCTCAGCAGCACGGGAGACTGACGGTGGACCAGAAGTGGCTTCTTGATGCCGCCAATCAGGTCGTGAAAGAGCTTGGTAAGCAAGAGCACGTTGACTCCGATACTTTCCGCTGGTTGTGCAATGCAATCGGCTGCGTTGAAAGAGAAGAGAAACGCGCTCTCGCTGCATCACCTGCCGAGACGCTGCTTCCTGAGTGTAGTTGCGAGGAAGACCGTTGCTTTGGTCCGGTAACTGGATATACGTGCAGAGCCAGCAAGCCTGACGAGACGCTATCTGCCAAGATGCCGAAACCACAATGTTGCTGTAATGTTTCTTGGTTAGACCTTGACCAGACCGTATGTCCCATACACGGCCCAAAAGTCCAGCCCAAATGCAGCGGCCAGACGTTAATTATTCGATGCAGAGATTGTAGCGGCAGTCTTATGTATGAGGAAACTAGCGAGGGATATGAAGTAATACACTCCTGTAAGGATGGAAAACAAGTCAGAGAAATGTTTGAACATTGGAACGCCAGCCGCGCCGCGCTCATTGCGGAGATTGAAGGACTAATAACAAGGTGGGCCATTGGGCGCGAATGCTTAGGTGGAGTGCTTTGCGAGCGATGCAAAGAACGTCAGTGCCGTATCGACGAACTCTCAGCCATCCTAGCCAAGGCGCGGAAGGCGTGACGCGGACTGACGCGCGAGTAGCGATGACGTTTACACCCACCAAAATACAGTACCAATCAACGGTACTATCTACCCCAATAGTACGAAGTCACAGCAACATACACAGAAGAGAGAATATAAAAGGGGAGTATGAGGGGGGAATAGGGGTTCAATGCTGAACTTGCTGTGACCTCGTACTAGGACTGTACGTTGAACCCTGCAAGTATAACATGCTGTTCGACTTCCGGCGATAACATGTAGCGGTTTTCGTAGTCAATTGGGGCTTTTTCTATGATGCCTAGCGCGGTGAGCTCGTCGAGGTTCCACTCCAAAGTTGCCATCGGAATTTTGGTCAGATGATG
>OEHO01000009.1_pt1 | contig 23888 bp, 51 predicted proteins | sample 1539131 | NCBI WGS metagenome assembly OEHO01 (sample SAMEA4074282, study PRJEB22523) | metagenome | biome: Groundwater | place: Australia | collected 23-Apr-2015
TTTGCGGTAAGAGCCTTCCACTCATCTTCCTTCTCACCCGGCTTAATCTTGGACAATCTGTAAAGCCTCTTGAGTTCATCCTTTGGAGTATTTGGGTCATTCCACTGGGCTTGCTCTTCTGGAGAAAGATTAGTTAAATCAATTTGTGGTTTTCCACCTGTAGCCTTGGCTGCTGGAGCTTGCTGTTGTGCTCTCTTTAGGTCGCCAATATCCATAGAATCAATGGTGGTGCCACCTTTGGAAATCTCAGCATGAATTGCCTCAAGGTCTGCCATCTTGGCATCGTATGCTACCTTGGCTAGAAAGTCTTTGTAAGCTCTGCCCGGCTTAACACCGCGCACAGTAAGTTTGACAGTCGTTTCACCGGCATGCTTTTCCGCTTCACGGGAATGCTTCATGGCGTCATCATCACCTGCTGGCAATGGTCCTTCTTTTCCACCCTCTGGTGAATCGGATGGTTCGTCTGCTTCTTTTCTTACAGCCATCATGCCTTCGGCTTCTCTGATGACTTCCTTAATGAGTTTCTTGAGTTGTAGTTTGTCCAGTTTCATACGCTCAATAAATAGTTCAAATCTATGACAAAACACAACTATTTATACACATGGCACGTAAATCATATAAACTACTCGCGGAATATGTTATCCTTGAGAAATTGAAGGATGAAGTAGAAATCATACCAGCAACCACTCAAGACGTTGCCCAATTTGTTCAGAAACATTATCTTCATCAATTCCCAACTGGAACCAAAAGGATTTACGCCGTCCTTCATAAACAACAAGATGGTAGCAAACCTATGGTTGGTTGTATTATTTACGGAACCCCATTCCATACCGTTTCCAAGTTTTTGGCGCCGGTAGGAATCAAACCTAATGAAGTTCTTGAACTAAAAAGATTGTTCATTGATGATATTGGTTTAAGAAATATTGAGTCATTTGTAATTGGACAAACAATCAAACTTCTCAAGAAGGATATGCCGGAAGTCAGAGTTGTTGTAACATTTGCTGATGAAAAAGCCGGACATGTAGGTTCAATCTACCAAGCCACCAACGCAATTTATCTTGGTCAATCCCAAGACGGTAAACACAGATACATTTACATAATGAATGATAGTGACAAGAACATTATCAATCAGGTAATCAAACCACAAGCCTATCCAAAGAAAGACGTGCCACCAACGGAGCCGGTATCAGAAACCGAAGGAAACAAAGCTAGTTGGGATTTGTTGGCCCAAATCAAAAAAGAATTAGAATTCGATAAACAAAAGAGTTGGGCAGACGTGGATGAACCAGAGATTACAGAACCAAAACCATTTTCTGCCCCTCCGGTTCTTCGTGGCGCCAACAAAAGAAAAGTTGACAAACAATCTAAATTGTTAAAACAACCGCCTTTGGCCGAAACTCAATTACAGAAATCTCAAAGAGAATGTGCCGAATTTGAAAAGATTGGTCCACATGTAAGACCTTTACAGGCTTATTTCGGTGTGGTAAAACGTGATGAAATCAGAGGCGGAAGTAATTGGGTGATGGAAAATGTGGTAAAAAAGCTGGTTAAAAAAAAAAATAAATGAAACAGTAGCCAAGATTCCACCACAAATGTATCACGGGACAACGGAGAGTCGCAGTAATCAAATTTGGAAACACGGACTTACTCCATTTAAGACAAGAAACTATCAATGGTCGGAAAAAGGCGTTTATCTTACCACCAATCCAACGGTTGCTCAACACTTCGGAGACGCTGGCAATTATCCACCAGAAGACCGTTCTGGAATGCCAACAGGAAGACCGATGATGGCTTTCAGACCCGGCAAAGAATCCGTGGTTATAGTAACGGTGAGCACAAAAGGATTAGACCCAAAGAAGTTCAAAGAAGACCCAAGAGTTCCTGACTCATGGGTTTATTTCGGCACAATTCCAGCAAACAACATTGTTGATTGGAAAATGATTGATTAAAGGCTGAACAATTTCTTGTTAACCGAATTATCCGCTTGGTAAGAATACCCAAAGTATTCAATTTCCATTTCCACAATTCTGTCTTGATGCTCGTCCAGTTCAAATTCTCCCATGATGAAGAATAGACAACGACTACGAACTTCATTCATGACTCTGACCAATTCATCCTGCTGACCCACCACAACGTGCGCAGGCGCCATGTTTACGACGCCGGTATGCTTGCCACCATACCCGAATATGGCTTGTATGTTCTCATTGGCAGCGTAGTTAGCTCCGCCAAATTTGAAACCCTTGAACATCAGGTCAACATTACAACCAGCACTCAAATCAATTCTAAAGGGCGGTAGGTTGCCATCATGTTGATACATCATCTTATTGACAAACTTATCCAACCCTCGTCTAATCGAATCAAGATTGTTTGCAAAATAGATTTTCCCGCCCCGTGAGTTGGTTATAGAATTAAGCTGGTTGGACCATTTGCTATTACCGATAACCACGTTAAACCCCATTTTTGCTTCCAGTCCCGCCCCGCTAGGTAGATAAGAAGCACTCACAGCATAAGGAGCTTTCGGCGCATTGGAATACATACGAAGATGTAATAGCGTAGATGGACCAATTCGCAGGATTGGACGGTGAAGGATTACCATGAGAATCCACCAACGGCATTTTATACGAAGCTGACAACGATATGGGAGCAATCGGACCAGAAATAGCGCTGGTAAAATCTATGGAATCATTGAAATCCCTCTCAATCGGACCCTTGAATGAGTCTTTGAATTCAATCTTATAGCCGGGAAGATTGCTGCAAGAATCCGGCAAAATTATCGGTTTCTCCTTCGGTGATAAAGCATTTTTAATATCATCCTCAATCTGCCTACCAAACGCAGCATTCAAAGCAGACTTAGCATTGGCAAGTGCCGTGGCTCTAACGGCTTTGGCATCGGCAATGGCATCCCTCAATAAATCGGAATTGAAACCAGAGGAAGGAACATAACTTGGGGTAAGAGGACTGACCTTATCAGATTTAATCGTGATGCCAATATTCTCAGACTTGTATTCCTTTGGCCTGAATAAATCTGACGGTAAATCCGAATCCTTTTTCTTTTTTATTTTATTCCAAAACGCCATATTAACCACCATTGATTGTCCTATTCAACAGTAAATTGATTTGATTAGAATGCTTATCATAATAATTCAGAGAAACAACATCAAAACCTGAAATACTATCATATTCCAAATCCAAATCACCAGTCACATAGAAGTAACCGCCTTGTAACAACCACTCACCCTTATCAACGCAACCGCCAAAGAATTGGATACGAACCTTAAATGGAGAAAGATTGGATATAAGGCCATTCGCCATTAACGTATCGCTCATCTTAACGTCTTTGTTATCCAACAAGAACATATCAAACCGAACCAAACGACAATTATGAACATCATTCGATGTTATGGAGAAGTTAACGCTCGGCATTGCCAATTGAAACCGCCCAAGACCTTGATAGATAAGGTCCAGTTGATTCTTGTCCTTCTTACCCCAAGCATTATGAAGATAAGACATGACAGGATTTCTCTTAATATCGGCTTCTTTGCCAAACCACAGAGGAAATTCCATTTCACAAGCAACCGCTTCTCTTTTCTCATTAAGAATCTCCGCAAAATCCTTTGTTGTGAAAATCTGGCCTTGAGGGGATTTCGGAATGGGAACCGGAGCTTGTCTTATTGTCTGGGACCTGTCGAAAATCTTTTTGAGATTGTCCACATTAAACAATTTCTTGAATTTCGTATCGTTGAAATCTATTGTCGCCATTTTATTTAAATCCTATTTTTGAAGATTCTTTGACAACGCTTTCTGCTAAATCATTACAACGTTCATTTTCAACGTGCCCACTATGACCTTTAACCCATTTCGCTGTTATTTCGGCATCTTTATATTCTTCAATGGCATCAAAAATAGGTTCCCACAAATCCCAATTTGGAACATTCTTTCTTTTTCGCCATTTCTTTCTACCTCTAATGCCATAAATAACATACATGCTATCTGTGATTATTTGAATCTTTTTTATACCTTTTGAAAGTAAATATGGAAGGCATTGAGTTATACCGGCAATCTCCATTCGTTGATTTGTTGTAAGTTCTTCACTACCGGTAACAATAGATTCATTTCCTTGATATTTTACTATTACGCCCCAACCACCCTTGTTTGTTCCATTTCCGACCCAAGGATTGTCGCAAGCACCATCAACATAGAAATAACACGTCTCCACATTTTTAAGAGCTTCTTGTTTCTCTTTATCAATTCTATTTCGAGCTGCACGTTTCATTCTTTTTCTGATGGAATGAGCCATAAAACGAATTATTAACAGTATTTGAAGTCTGGGTCACGGGCTTCGCAAATGGCTATTTCTACAGCGTCTTTAAGATTGATATATGTAGGAGAATTTAATGGCATAGGTTCATTTGGAAACAAAGCGTTATGAACCCCAAGAACATAAGCTTCAACTACCGTTTGAACCAATAAATTTTCCAATCCTTCGTCACCACATCCTCTACCATAATCTTTTCCGAAAAGAAGGTCATCACCTGTTGGAACTAAACTTAAAATGGCTTTTCCTTTTCTATCATCATCGTTATTTTTCAATTTAACGGTTTCTGATATTTCGCCGTCTAATTCGTCTGTGAAGGTTTCCATCAAAGGTTTTACTCGTTCATTTATACTTTTTTCGTCTATCATAATAAACTTAGTCTATCATAATCAGGCTAATCGTCAATTTGTTTTATAAGTGGATACGTATTTCTTTTCTAAGGAAAAGATCGCATCCCCGTTTAGAACGAATCAGCGCGGGGGAGGGGGGTCTTTGATCCCCCGCGATCAGAAGGGCACCCCACCCCATAGTATAGGGGGGATGGGGGGCATTGTCAAGCCCTAGCCCAGCCCCAGCCGTAGGGCTGGCTGGACAACGAGAAGGTGGCAAGCCCTATCGCTAAGGCTTGCCACTTGTTCACAATATGACTTACACCGAAACCGGTTCCATTTCCAAAGTGTCCCCGTTCACTTTGACCTGCGCGACCTGCGACAAGTCAAGCGCGAACTCGCGGAACTTCCCGACAGGGAGAGTTTTGGTGATTGCCTTTTTGGCAAGCGTCATGGGTTTGGAATTGACTTTGGGGAAGATTCCCTCGACGATGACTGTCTTGGAATGAGACAGTCCGAAAAGTTGGATTGTGTTGTCAGTCGTATTGACGTTGACCCCGGCCGCGATAGGGATATATTGTCCCTTTTTGGTGTAGTCCTCGTTCTGTTCACCGCGCTCGTGGGCGGCAAGCGTCTTTTTGAGACTCGCCATTACTTCGTCGGCGGCGGCCTTGTCAAGCGCCGTGGTGAACTTTCCCTCGGCCATCTGGATTTCCAGCTCGGTGACGGACTTCTCGACCGCGTTGTGGTAAGAGAACCCGACATTGATAACGTGACGGGCAAGCTCTCCGCTCGACTTGGAAAGGTAGGTCAGGGAGACAAACCGATTTCCTTGGATTGCGGTGAGCGCCTTGGTGATTTCAGCAATTAAGTGTTTCATATTGTGACTGTAGTTTACCAAAGTTTTTGTTTCGGTCAAGCCCTGCGCTGTGCGTTCTCGATGATAGTCAATCGGAACATGAGGCGGGTGAAGGCGTTCCAGTTAAGACGTGCGATTTTCTCGACGTTCGTTTCCTTGCGGACCTTTGAAGATGTTTTGTGTTTCATATTGTGAAGATAGTTTACCAAAAGTTTTGTTGTGGTCAAGCCCTCGCTTCGCGAACGATGCCCGCCCAATGGAAGGCCCACTTGTGGTTGCGGAGTGCGCAGACCGTATGGAGAATGATTCTCCCGAACCGGTGTTGTGTCATGTATTCAATCATGGACACAGTGTAGCTCAGTTTTTATAGAAGTCAAGCGTCAATGGTATGCGGTATTGGCGATAATAGGCATTAAAAATAAACGCATCCGCCGATACCCTACTCTTGGCGCCCGTCTCGGGTCTGGCCTCATCAACGCTTATATTCTATACTACCGCACGCAAGAATCAAGCCCCCGACTCGGAGGCTTGATTCCCGATGACTGCGACTTAGACCATGACTCGGAGAGCGTCGGCGATGCCCTGCGCGTTGCCACCAGCCTTGACAAAGGCCAGAGCGAGCAACTGCGCCACAACCCGGCGCCCTTGCGAAAGCATACTCAAGGCGGCGCCGTAGTCGCCATAATGGTTGCGGGTGGTGGCGGGCTTGGCTTCGATGTCCTTGACCATTTTTTGAATGTCAGGGTCGGCGGCGAAGTCATCCACGAATTTCTGTTGAACTGCGTTTAATGGTGTATTCATATTGTGATGCCAGTTTACCAAAAAGTTTGCTCAAGTCAAGCGCTGCGTTCAAGGGAACGAATCTCACCCGCGATGAAACTCTCGACAGTGCGGAGCAACCCGATCCCCGTCTTGTTGCCAACGCTTGTCTTCCAGCGAGTGCGCCCTTGACTATCGGGGCTGTAGGCGCTGTCAACCTGCATCCCGAGCATGTTGGCAAGCCTATCGCCAACTTCGTTCAGCTTCGCTTCCTCCTGCGCCTCAAGGCGGGGGTGCGTTCGGGTGATGTTAGCGGGCATAAAAGCTCCATCGGATGCGGATCATGTTGGTGTGGCGGTCAACGTAACAAGTAATTTTCATAAGGCTAGTTTACCGAAAGTTTTGCGGCGGTCAAGCGCTACCACCGGCCGCACTCGTCAACGTCATGCAGATGCGGAAGCTCCTCGACGGTCAGCAACGCCGCCAGTTTGCGGCCCACCGTCTGGCGAAGCTTGGGCAGGTCGCGTGCGAAGATGATAAAGGTTTGGCGAGCAGGCCGCGCCTTCCGGCGGATGCGGCTCTGTGCTTGTCTCGCTCGTTCGGTCCAAAGTGGCAGATTCATATTGTGATGCCAGTTTACCGCAGATTTCGCTCAGGTCAAGCGCTTGTGGCCGGTGGCGGGATAGTAGCGGCGCTGTTGGATGCGAAGCGGCGTGCTTTCGCCAAACTCGTAGCCGGTGGCGGTGAATAGGCGGGAGAGGCGCTCGCGGGCGGGTCGAATCTTCGCCTGCATTTTCCGGTTGTCTCGTGCGTGCCAGTCTGCCAAGTCAAGAGCGAGAATGGCGGCGGCGAGCTGTCGTGCTATCTTTTTTGTTGTCGTTGTCATCGTGAGTCCAGTTTACCAAAAGCCGGGGGGCGGTCAAGCCCCCGGCCAAGTGTTACCGGCGAAGATAGGCGGGACCGTAAGGACCCATTGACGCCATCCCGTTGGATGCGTCGAAAATGTTGCCTCGGGCGTGCTTCGCCGGGGCCCGATAGGTGGCAGGCTTCAGCACGTCGCCAGTCGTGCGATCGATGAAAGCCCATGCGGAATCTCGGTTCGGCCGCTTCGTCACGGGGTCAACTTCCTGTGCGGTCTGGTTGATGCGGATATACCGGCCGCCACAATGCGGAACAAACTTGTCGCGGGGGAGGCGGTCAAAATTCGCCTTCATGTGCGCCTCGTAAAGCGCCTCACAGGCGGCGAGCCACTTCACAAATTCCGGGGTGTTTACGTTTACGATTATTGGTGTGTCATTCATATTGTGCTCCTATTCTACCGGCTTTTCGTCGGCGGGCAAGCGTTGCTCCTCACGCTCCTTGCGGCCAAGGGCAATCATAAAGAGCAGCATGTCGCCGGGCGAAGTGTTGGCAATCGCCGCCTCGATATCCGATAACGGCTTGAAAACCGTCTCGTCGTTGTAAGTCGTTCTAGTCATCGTGAAGATAGTTTAACAAAAGCCGGGGGCTCGTCAAGCCCCCGGCCACTGTCTCAAAATTAGGCGCCGCCCATCTTGGACCAGCACTCGGGACCGATGCCGCGCTTGATTGACTCCGGCACCGTCAACGTGCGGCCACAGCAACCGCACTTGCCTTCATGGTGGACCTGATAGCCTTCCGGCAAGTTTCCGCCAGTGGCGACAAGATTCAGCACCCAGCGGAGCACCTTGACCGGCACGCTGTCCTCTGCGTATTTACTTGCCTTTGTGAGTCTTACCGCGAAGCCGGTAGTGTCGGGCGTGGGCTTGCTTTCGCTAACCATGCCCAAATAGGTGTAGCTGTTTTCGTTGTCGGGGCCGGTCAAAAGACTGGCGAAGTGCGGTGCCGGACCCGCGAATCGCGGATTCTGCTTCTTTGGTTGGCGAATCTTGAAAGTGTAGTGCGTGCCCTTGCCGTTCTCGACGGTGAAAGTGGCGTTGCCACCCATGAAAAAGTTTTTATCTAAGTCAATCATCATGGTTGTAGTATAGAATACTTAAAAGAATTGTCAAGCGTTGCTGGTTATCGTTAAAGATACGCACGCAGGCTCCGGTCCCCTACTCTTGGCGCCTCGCGGTCGGCCTCATCAACAAGGCCATTCTACAATTCTTTTTACTATTGTCAAGCGCACGATGACGGGCGGGGGAATCTTTCACCCCCGCCCGATGATTGACTTACCGACCCGAAATCACATATACTGCGATGGATGTCGCCTTGTCAAGCGGAATATGGGATTGGTAGTCGTTCCCGTGGATATATTGAGAGTTTACCCACTTGGTGCGACCCAAACCGAACCGATGACCGCGACCGTATTGGACGATGCGAATTCCCGTTTTCGACTTCCGAATGGTCTTGCGGAAGGTTTCGACTTGTGACCGTCCCTCGGGAGTATTCGGGACGGTGAAAAGGTGAACTTGTGATGTTATCCGATTTTTGTTTCGTTTCATATTGTGATGGTAGTTTATCGGATGTTTTACCAAAGTCAAGCGGTGTTACTTCGTCTCGACGTAAACCGCGAAATCGGTTGCGAGGCTCAAAGGTAGGTCTTGCCGGAACTTGCGGCTCCCGTGACGGTGACCCCGGCCGCGGAGTTTCACGCGATGGGTGGGCGCCACAACTTTGCGGAGAACCCGAACGAAGGCTTTGCCGTCCTCGTCCGCCTTGATACGAAATCTGTAAGGTAATGTAATCATGGGAATAGTTTACCAAAAGCCGGGGGCTCGTCAAGCCCCCGGCCAATAGGTTTTAGAAATTGTCGTGTTCCCCGAAGTGATTGAGCCGGCTTTGGGCTTGACTCACAAGAGACTGAGCCGCTTTCAGGTCGGCTCTCGCTTGTTTCACTTCGTCAACGGTGTAATCCGTGCGCCGGGTGAATTGGTCGTAAAGCTTGGCGATTGTCAAGCCCTGACGGTCAATGTCCGCCAAGTAAACCGTTTCCTCTGCGTAGGATGCGCAACAGTGTTCACCGCAAATCCGGTCGGGATACATGGTGGAAGTCTTGAACATGACCGAAAGCGAGTAGCCGTGTCCCGTAGTGTAGCAGGCGCTTGCCTTGACTTCGTTGGGCAGTGGCGGGAGAACCTTGCGGAGTTTCTCGCTAATGGTCTGGCCCTGATTGAAACACTTTACCCCGACGAGCGGGCGGAGTGCGTCAAAGATGGCCGGTGAAAGTTGGTTGGCCAATGCGTTGACCGCGTTTCGTGCGGCTACCTTGGCTTCAAGTGCGGTGTTGTATTTTTCAATCATGTAGCCAGTTTATAGATTGTTTTGAGAAAGTCAAGCGGAGCCGGCCGCCCGTTGCGTGTCGGGCCACCCGTCGAAAATATCCCGATAGGCGGCCGGCCCCAAAGAATCACAGGCGCGTCATGGCGGCGGCCAGTTCGTTCGGGATGACTGATTTGATGGCGCGGACTTCGCTCATCCCGACTTTGTGCTCCATAATGAGCTTGTTTTTGAGCGCCTCCATGTTGGCGGGAGTGTCCATCAAGATTTCGTTTTTCCTGTCGTGGCGATACCACACAACGATACAGGTTCGGGTTTCGGGCAATCGGAAGTTTGTCATATTGAAGTCAGTTTATACTACTATTGGCGGTTGTCAAGCCCTGCCAACCCATTGCTTAGAGAGCTGTTGGCCGATAGTTTCCGGCTGCGCCGGTGACTTGCGGCTTTCGTAGCTCATGGGAAGCGACTGAATCATCCCGTTGGCGACGGTCTTGGCACACTGGAAACCTTGGCAGAACGCACGTGCCTGCTTGTGATCGTCGAAAGTGTAGGCGTGAAGCCGGAGGCATCCATCCATCACCTCGACCTCGCTGTGGTCCTCGTGGTCGGTCAAAATAAGTTTCATCATGGGAATAGTTTACACTATTCAGCGCAACCGTCAAGCGCCGGTCTGGGGCTTGATTTCTTAAATCAATCGAGTAAACTGGGAGCAGATGAGGCCAGACCGCCGGAGCGGCGCCAAGAGTAGGGGACCGGAGGATCCCCAAATTCGATTTGCCCTATATCGCCCATAACGCCTGCCATTATGCGCTTGACTGCACGGCGGCGGTATGGTAGGATTGACGTTGGCGTGTAGTATTATGCGCCATGGCGCCTTATAGGCGCGGCCAAACGGGCTCCGTGCGTGTCCGCAGGAAAGTCTCGCCGCACGTCCTGCAAGCACACTTCTGCTTAAAAACTTTTTCCTCCCGTGTGGTTGTCTGCACTAAATTTTTCAGCGAGCTACCTCGCCAATTTTTTACGCGCACTTCAGGTTCGTAAGTCTCAAGGACCACCACGTTGCCATGCCCGTTCAGGCCACAGTTGAAGTTGGCAACGATTGAATCCAACCATTTGCGAATGGCAATGACTATACCCATACGAAATTAACCCTTCCATGCGGATACTGCGTGAACCACACAGACATATTGTATGCCTGTAACTTGATGGATTCCTGCGTCTCACGGCTGCCACAGTTGTCCACACAGACAAAATACTGTTCCTCAGGCGTGATGCTAGCACCATGCTTGAAGAACTGGATATAGAGTTTTTTCATAATGCCAGTTTACCGAAATTGTTGCCAGAGTCAAGCCGCTACGGGCGTGGACCTTGCGCTAGGGGGTAGCGGGAATTTCTCGCGCGGGGGGTACTCAAATTACTGTGCGCGGGGGGTACCCCACCCTACCGGCAGCCCTTTCGGCGGCAAAGTGTTCATCCTCTTCCCGAAGTTCCTTCTCGGAAGACAGTTCAACGAAGACTGCCTCTGGCACTTCGCCAGCAATTGGAGGCAAACCCTTCTCAAGCATTATGCTTGCCCCAATGTGCATTGCCGCTTTAATGATTTGCACAAAGTGGTCATCAATGAACATCTGTGCATCACCGGCTCGAATCCGCGCCTGAAATGATGGTAAGTTATCTTCGGCAAGAATACAGGCGCGGTGACTAATCTCGTCGTGAAGGTCCATAACTTAGAACGTGTCAAGGTAAAGCCACTGCTTATCCTCCTGATAGAAGGAAAATTTGTTGCTGCCAAGGGCGGTTCGGAGTTCGGCAAGAATCGTCTGGTAAGGCTGATTCAGCCCACAGAGATTCACAACGTCATCCTTACTGACCATAAGGCAAGTCGGGCGGGCAATCGTCTTGATGCCCAACTCGTTCAGCCACTTTTCGGCTTTGTTCAGTAGTTCGTTCATGGGCTTAAATATAGGAAACTTTGCCTAAATGTCAAGCGTGAACACTATATTGTGCAACATAATCCGAAGGCCCCTTGAGTCGAATGATCGGTTGCTGGTTCCGTTCATCCTTGGGATCAACTGGCGGGTCAATCCTTACCACATCATCTGCGGTGAAAAGGAGTGAACATCCAGCACATTGCACTTGAAATCTCAGTGGGTAAGCATCCTTGCCTGATACGACAGTCAGGTATCCAACGTAAGAGTCGGATTGAGTTCCGAATCCCGGCCTCACTACATCTACCACACCCAAATGCAGCTTGGACAATTCGTGTTCGATTCGTTCACTCATTGACTCAGTTTATCATTTCTATAACCGAAGTCAAGCGGTGCGAAAGCGCTTGACAGATATAAAAAGTGTGTTAGTGTGTCGGCATGATTGTTGTAAAGATAACCAACGGATTTGTTAGTCAACGATTTGACACCGAGACAGGTCGTTTCCTCGACCAAGAGTTCATCGGCTCAGATGACCGTGAATGGGAAAATGGCATGGGTGACCCAGTTGACCCGCCATCGGTGAACGGTGAAGAGCCCTATCTGAATATGGAAATGGTTCAACCGAAGGAGAATGACCAACCGAAACCCCTCGTCGCCAACGCCAACTCTTTTGAAGTGGGCGAACAAGTGTTGGTGACACCACTCGACAACGGTGATGATCCTCAGAACGAATTCCAAGGCCAAGTCGTTGGCATCAAAGACAATCGGTATGTTCAGGTCCGCGATGCCGAAGACAATGTTTTCGACTGTGACCCGATTCAGGTTCACCACGTTATGTGAGTTATGGAAAACCCTACCCATTTCACCGGTTATCTGATTGACCCTGAGTTCCAAGAGCCGGCGCCTGAGGATGTCTCAATGTTGACTCAAGAAGTGGCGGAGTCATTACCGGCCTTTCAAGAGTTCCAACGTGAACAAAGGCTTGACGAAGTTTGATTTAGTGATAACATCCCAACCGTGAAGTTTAACAATTAATCAAAACAAACATGAACGCATTCATTCCCGAAAACCCCAAAGTGGTTCAGATGATCGTGGACGGTCAGGTTCGCGCCACGGCCAATAACATCGACCCGAACCTTCAAGTCGTCATCGTTGACAACGCCACCGCCTTCGAGCGTGAGTCCGCCGGCGTGACGTTCAACTCCACCCGTCCGCTCCAACAGACGCAGACGCTTGCCCACCGGCACTAAGCTGGTAAACTGTCATCAACATCAAACAAAACAAAACTATGGATAAAATCGCAGGTATCTTCGCAGCGGCCATTTTGGTCCTGTTCGCACTGTTCATCTTCGCCCTCCTGATGTCGGTTCCCGTCTATTTCCTCTGGAATTGGGTGGCCGTCGCGGTGCTCGGGTTGAAGGAAATCACCCTGATGCAGGCCCTCGGTCTGAGTCTTCTCTGTTCGTTCCTGTTCAAGTCCAGTTCGGTTAGTTCTAAGTGACGCCCGCCTCCGGCGCCCACAAGCACCCGCTTCTCCTTTCGGCGGGTGCTTGTTTTGCGTTTTTATCGCCTACTTATAGGCGGTATGAAAGTAAAATTTAACAAACAAGTAACGGTTGACTTCTTGGATCATCATTACGATGCGCCAGAAGTTTATCCACACGATAAAACCTTCTATTCAGGTCAGATTGTGGAAGTGGACCACATAGAGGAAACCGTGCGTGGCTTCGTTGATCTAATCTTTTCAAATGACGACGCTGCCTTAGGCATCCCAAAGCAAGGCTTGACTGTATTGACCGAAAGTGTAGAATAACAGAGTAATAAGAAACACCAAACGATATGCCAATCAAACAAGCAGGTTACACTCACGCAAAGGCCGATGCTCGTAAAGACAAGCGGCGCCAAGAGGCCGAAGCTCGTCAGCGAGTTTACGATGCCCTCCCGCTCGCCACCAAGTTGGCCGGCATGGGAAAGAAGCACAAGGCCCGTTACGAGAAGCAACTGGCTGAGAAGGCCAAGCAACCGGCACCCGTCGCCGCCGTGGCACCGGCAGAGGCTCCGAAGGCCAAGAAAGCCTATCAGAAGCCGAAGAAATCTTAACAGAATGGCCCGCCGTTCCCCCGCTCAGTAGGTAAGGCTTGAACCCCCCGAAAAGTAAAGGTAAACGGCGGGCCTCCAATTTCAAAGCGCTTGACATGCCAGAAAGTTTTGGTAAACTGGCAACATGAAAATCAAATCACAGTTGGAAGCATACAAGTCGGTTCGCAAACCGATGCCGCCTCCTACTCGCGTGACCCGACCTGACAAAGGGTGTGGATACAGGCGCCCACGTAACGGAAAGGAAACTTCCGATGAGTGAAATGGGTGACAGATACAAGCAGGCAGACGAAATCGTTCTCAAACGATACCTCACCGAAAAAGGCGACAGAGGACAATCCCAAGTCTGGAAGATAAAGCAAATCGCCGATGACCGTGCTGCCGGCAAAGACTCAAGCGTTCTTCAACTCCACATGCTTGCCGTTGAGAAGCAAGTTGATACAATGGAGGCAGTGAAACCAATCATTGTCAAACTGTGCCAAGAGGCATGTAAAACATCTTCAAAGCAGCCAGTAACCACCGGCCCAATAGAGCCGGCAACTCCCCCTACAGACACTTCTGCCCACGGCATTGACCTTGGCTGGGACTGATTTATGGGCAAGACCTACAAAGACAACCCCGGCAAATGGCGCCGGAGTGGCAACTGGAAACCCAAAAAGCAAAAAGGCCACAAGCCCGAGCAGCGCTTGACAGAGGAAAAATCTTCGGTAAACTACCGACATGATGATTCTCGCATGTATTGACGGCGGCCTTTTTTGTATCCCAGCCATGATTCTGTGCTTCCTCTTTCCGGGGATTGGCGCATGGATCCTTCACAAGTGGTATAAGATTTGCAAGAAGTCTTGCAAGTGTAACTGCCACGAAGACGACAAAGGCTTGACTGGCCAATAGCATTTGTTAAACTAACCACATGAGCAGAAGCATATTTGGTTGGTCGTATCCACCGGGATGTTCAGGTCCTCCCGAAGACGTTGAACCCGTCATCCTCCGTTGCCAACACTGCAAGGCATTCCTTGGCAAACCGATTCGCACCGAGCCGTGGGAATGCACTTACCAGTGTAACGGGGAAGATTCTGACGGTCTGTGTGGCGGACCCGAAGGCAAACATGAGCCACACAAAATTGTAATGGATTCAGGTCATAACGATATTTACCACTGTAAGAAGTGTGGAAAGGAAACAAAACTGTGAAGACACCAATCTGCAAAAAGTGCAACGTGCCGATGAAGACCGGTATGGCCCTTCAAAACGGATTCACCGGCTCGCCTGATTTCATGGGTGATCAAAGCGGGGTAATGACAATCTCCGCTGACCCAAGGAAAGTGGCAGTCGTGGATTGCTGGAAGTGCCCGGTCTGTGGCAAGTCACTCACCAAGCGCACCGCTTGACTTGTGCAAGGCGTTTGTTAAACTATCCCCATGAAACAAACTGTCTGGAACAAGTGGGAATGTGGCGGGGGCTCCCGATGGACTTCGGTTGTCGGGAGTCCTTGGTCTGACAATCTTCGTGGGACCATCTGCAACTTCAGCGGGTGTGGTTGTGGAACCAAAGTCGAACACCGTGGCTACATGCACGATGCAAGTGAAAACTGGTTTCGTCGATCCACTGGGGCGGTTATTCGGTTCAACTTCAAGCAAACCGGCTTCAATGCCCACACAGCGGAAGGCACGTTCACCTATGAGACGCATGAAGGAGCTTATCGGGCTGCTGAGAACATGAGAAGCAAGCCGGGATACTCAAACGTCCGCTTGACTGAGAAATAATTTTTGGTAAACTAGCACTATGAGAAAGTTCTATCTTATCACTAATGTTTCGGGATGCACTTACTGGTCCTACAAGGTCGGACGAGAAGCTGCCTCTTGGTTGTCACCGATGCTGGCCATGGCGGTGAAGAAATACGGTGACATCTATGTGAACCGAAACGGTGGCTGGATGAACGCGGGCGCCGTGAAGACCGTTCACAAGGTTGTCGAGCAGGAAGACTTCCCCGTTGAGGCTTGACTTTTAGAAAAACTCCTGTATAACACCACCACCATGACAAACTTAGCTTCATTCGGCCCCATTGAACTTTACCGCAGCCTTATTATGCTGGTGAACCGAAACAAGGATCACTGGCGGAAGGTGGCAAGTCTGATTAACCAAGTCCGCCGGCAAATGCACCCGTGGCAACACATTGACAAAGAGGGGCAGTTTGCCTCCGCACGGGAATACGTCATTCAGGCGCTCAAGGATACCAAACTGCCTGACAACGTGAAGGCGGCGGTGAAAGAAGGACTGGCGCTTGAGTTTGGCTTTAACTTCGAGTAATCTACCACCATGATAGCTTTCAAATCTGAAATCACTCTCCACATTGTTGAGGACTTCGATGAAGCCACCGACACCATCAGGGAAACCAGCGTTGAGACGTTCAAGCCCGGCGAGCCGGTGGACGCGGAAATCTGTTCTGAGGATGGCAACTTTGTGGACCTTCAATTTGGCGGCGGAGGCGGAGTTGCCTTCGGGGTGCCACGCGAATGGTTTGACGAAGTGAAAGCTTGACAGACACTAACCCTCTGATAACATAATCCTATGAATCGCCTTGAAATTCTGGTTCTTGACCGAAGAAACGGAGTCATCTGTAACGAATACATTGACACTCAGAGCGTCATGTCATTCTTCCACCGCACCGGCAACATTCACCGCTTTCAAGTCGTGGCCCGAAGGGGCAAGCACGCCTTGTTCATCGAAAAGATTGACCCGGTCACCATCGCGAAGGAGTTGAGCGACTTCGCAATCCAACAGTTTTCCAACTGATTCGTTCATGGTGAGGGGCGTCCGGCTTGTGGTGGGCCGGGCGCCCCAATTCGCTTGACAAACCAACCAACATCCGTATAATAACACTATGACTGAATTCTTCAAGTTTGCGTCTGAGAGTCCTTTCCTTACGTTCTTTCTGGCGCTCATCATCCTTCAAGCGTTGGTTTACATCGCCCGATACATCGCGTATGCGATTCGTGGGCAACCGTCCATCGTGGAAGATAAAGACGACGACCTGTGAGCAACCGCACTCTCAAACTTGAGTTGTGGCAAGAAGACCCCCGATGTCACTGGTGTAAGCGCGTCACTCACCTAACCAATCTCCCGACTCTCCGTGGCCATCCGGACCCACTCATGGCGACAATTGACCATGTTGTGTCCCGATACCATGTCCACCGTTGGGTGCAGAAGAAAAAGGACCACAAGAGGAAAGTCCTTTCGTGTTATGAGTGCAATCACAAGCGGTCTGTGCAGGAAACTATCTGTCTGTCAAGGGCAGAAGTTCTGAAACGTTCCAAGGGATTCAGTCTATCACCAAGAGGGAAGCCAACAGTCATCAAACCACTTCCTACTGCCCGACAAGCGCTTGCCAAACTAAATTCTTTTGATAATGTAGTCACAGATGAAATTCCTAAGAGTCACCAACACCATCCGAAGGATCACTTCAAGTGAAGTAGAATTTAGTAACAATACCACACTCCGGCGTGTCCATGACAGGAAGACCGTGTGGAAACTTCTCAAGGATGGCGTCTATGTGCGGCGCGAGTTCGCGCTTGCTTACAAACTTGACTTCGAGTAAACTTTCACTATGACAAAATTCCTCAAACTCACCCCCGAAGCCTGCCAACGCATGTGGTTGAGAACCAAACTTGCCATGGCAGAGAAACACGGCAGGACGTTTCCTTACCAAGTCTCCGCAGACATGATGCGGAGAATCAGGGAGTTGAACAAGCAAGCTGCCTGTGGTGGGGAAGACTAGGCTTGATTTCTTCAAAGAATCTACTAAACTGGAGTTGTTGGGGGGATTAAACCCCGGAGAGTAGGGGACCGGTCCCTGCACTAATTCCTTTATCGTTAAAGCGTTAAACGCAAAGCAGAGGCGTTGCCTTGAACCACTTGGCATCGGCAACGCCTACACACTCGACCTGTGGTCTTGGAGCCCTTTCTTTCACTATCCACTGAGAGGGGCCTTCCCTTTATATGCAGCCTGTGGCGACTGGCCTTCCGTTTACGTGCCGAATTACACGGCGGTCTTAGGCTTCGACCCTGTTAAAGGTTAATACTTCATGTCTATAGACTACCACAAACTGAATGACCGTCAAGCCTCGCTAGCTGCGCTTGACTCAAGGACAATTTCTGATAAGTTTTATCCAATGAACGAACTATTGAACGGAATCGCAAAGATTCAAGAGCTTCGGGACAACATCATCAAGCTTCGTGCCGAACTCGAATTTGAAATTCTGGGTGACTTTGAAACACTCAAGACAAAGGTTGAGGCCACCAAAAAGATGTTCCCCGATTACAGGTCACCTTTGGATACTCAACCCGTGGAACACAAAGCCAGCGGGTCAGCTCAGTCATCAAAGCTGCAAGTTGAACTATTCGACTTTCTTTCAACCGATGTTCAGCAACGGGTCACACGAAAAGACATCATTGCCAAATTCGGTGCTGAATACGGTGAAGGAATGATTGGCAATACTTTGACCCGACTTTACAAAAAGCAAACGGTTGTCAACGGCTTCAAGTTGCAAAAGCCTGAGATCCCCGAAGACCAGTTTCAAACTTTCATCAAAATCACGGCATAACATCAATAAACAATGAGAACATTAAACCACCCATCAGGAGATATTTTTATCCCTGAAAGCATCATCGAGCGGCGGGGAATGGTCACTGGCCTAAACCTGTTCGACGAAGAAAACGGCATACTCCGTTCACAGCGGGCGAAGTATGAGAAACAGCATTGGGCACTTGTGTCAGGCATGCTCGTCGGCCGTGACAAGGCACCCGAAGGCGCCCTTACCTGTGTCAAAATCTCCGAACGTCTTGAACCGTATGGCATTTTCATCAAGCCGCACGCCATCAAACGTATCATCCAGCAAATGAAACATCCGCGGGTGGCCGTTCGCAAAGACAACCGCCGACTTGGCCAGAGCGGTCTGGAAATCATTCTTCAAATGGGCGGCATCAAAGAGATTGACGTGCCCGCCGTCACGTCAACCGGCGTGGCCTACGTTACGAAGGCTTACTACTTTGGTGAACTTCACAGCGAAGTCGTTCGCCTCCGCCGGGCTTTTGAGCCAATCGTTAGCCGCAGACCGTAAAGGTTCACGAGCCCCCGGAGTCGGGGGCTTGATTTCTGCATTTGATTTGTTAAACTATCTATGTGGATGAGGCCGACCGAAAGGCGCCAAGAGTAGGGGACCGGAGGATCCTCTAATTTCATTTGCCTATTAGGCGCCACCACGCATACAGGCCACGCTTGACTTTACTGGAAGATTGCTTATACTATTTACATGATTGACATTAAAGAACAGATTAAGCAAGCCCGACAAGCCCGCCGTTGCCAAGGTGACGATTGCGAGGCATACCATTGCCCAAAGTGTGGCGCCCATACGCTCGGTTGGCTTGACACTTTTCAACGTTGCCAGTCCTGTGAACTGGAAGAGGAATGGTTTCGCCAAGAGCAGGAAGGCCGGGACGCCGTGGCCGCCGCAGAGCGTGCTGAGGAAGTCCGGGAGACGCCCATTGGCGAATTTTACGAAGATATGGATCAGGGAGTCTCGGACTCTTTCAATCCCGTCAGCGGCGAAATGGAGTAGGGCTTGACAATTCTTAAAACTATCCTACCATGACCGCATGATTGACAAAGCAATGATGGACTTCATGGACAAGTTCCTGAGGTCCAAGGGGTTTGACCCGGAAACGGCGGACCTCAAATTCAATGCCCGAAACAGCAAACTGGATGACATTATCACTTTCAGCCTGCCGGCAGGCCATAGTTGCCCGTTTGCCAAAGACTGCCGGAGTTGCGCAACACGCAAAGCCATAACTAATCATGGCAAGGTCGGCAACGGCTTCGGGATTCAGGATGGGCCGCATACCCAATTCCGGTGCTTCACAGCGATTGACGAGGTCCTGCGTCCGCATGTCAGGCTTGCCCGCTGGTGGAATTATCTAACACTGCTAGCCGCTTGCCGTAAAGGCCGGCAGGCAGTAGTATCTTTAATCGAACGAAGTTTACCAGCAACACAATTCTTGCCTACACGTCCGCACGTGGCAGGGGACTTCTTCAATCAAATTTACTTCGATGCGTGGCTTCAAGTAGCACGCAATCACCCGAGCCGCATCTTCTATGCCTACACTAAGGCGTTGCCATTCTGGGTGAGAAGAATTGGCACCATACCTAAGAACTTTCGGTTGACGGCGAGCCGTGGCGGCACGCATGACTATCTGATTGAACAATACGGACTCCGCAGTTGCGTTGTCGTTCAATCACAAGAGGAAGCCGACAGACTTGGCCTGCCAGTCGATCATGATGACAGCCATGCCTACGGCACCGGCGGCGACTTCGCCTTGATTGTTCACGGTCAGCAACCGGCGGGCAGCTCGTGGGCGAAAGCGTGGGCGGTGCTGAAGAAACTGGGTAAAGGTGGATACGGTAAACACAAGGCGGGGACCATCAGTGGGGCTGCTAAATCTTTGAGCGCGGGGGGTGCCTACCTGATACGGTAGGGGCTTGACAGGCAGTAAAAGTGTGGTAAACTATAGACTGAATTAGGGAAACAATATGTATAGCGACTTACCACTTGTAACATTCGAGTATCCGGACAGTCAAACGGATTATCTCAAGCGGCGTTTCGTGCGTGTCGTGTCAATGGACCACACGTATCTGAAAGGTCGAGAGTTTACCACCGCCAATCCGGCCGCTTCCGATGAAGGCTTGCCCAAGACCTATTTGCTGGCCAAGATCGTGAAGAACGGCGTGGCTTTGCTGGAATTTTCCGCGGATTAAGTTACCGCGGGTTTCATAGGGTACCTCCTAAAGAGGGAGAGCCCCGCTGGGTGGCGGGGCTCTTTTCTTGCGCGGGTAGTGAAATTAAAATAACGCGGGGGGTACCCCACCCGCTACGTATGGGCTATGCCAAGGAAGAAAGCAATCAAAGACGAGGCGGTAGATCTTGATGACCTACTGAGTGAACTTAAAACGGAGGCAACCCTGCCGCCGAAAGACTACTACGCTAAGATAGCGAGAGATCTTTATGACTCATTTCTACAGAAGGGATTCACTACGGACCAATCGTTTGTTTTGACAACGCTTGTGCTCAGTAAGAATCTGCGGTAAAATGGTACAGGAGCCGGGATTTGAACCCGGAACCATCGGTTTAGAAAACCGATGCTCTATCCAATTGAGCTACTCCTGCGTTTGATTGGCAATAAGTAGAGGATAGTTTTCCCCAACCGCTTGCCTTGCGGGTGCATTACACTCACAGGATAGGGCTGTGTCGTAAATTGGCAAGACTTTCCGGCCCACAGCCACCTGCGCCGTCAGGTTCAGTTGCTCCGGCGTCAACTCGTAGAGCGCCTCAAGCAAGGCGCCGTAAGTCAGGGGCTTAACAGTAGCAGGCATATCGTTGCGTGTTGTCGGGCATGTCAAACAGATGCTGCTTCGGCTGCGGTGCTGTAGCACAGCCAGCCAGAACCAACAGGGTGATTAACAGTATTCGTTTCATTGGTGTAATCTTATCACTAATTCAGTTACCGTCAAGCCTCAGATGTTCATCCCGTGGGCGTGCCGGAACAAGTGTGCCGGAATCAGGTCGGCGTCAGTTAAGGTCCCGTCATTCAGAGCAGTAACAAACCTATTCTTGTCATCGAAACGGGGGACCACAGAAGTTTCCTCAATCGTGCGGGCGGCGAATAAGAACCGCTGATACACGTCAGACTGAGCATAAGCCCGGTCAATTCTACCGGCAGACTGTAAAACACTAATGGCTGAGTAACTTGGATTAATGATACTACTTCTCGGACGCCCGCCAAGAATGTCGTGCAGATTGACACACGAGCCACCGGCGGCAAGGTTACACACCATGAAGATTTTCTTATCCAGCTTGAAGTCGGCAATGTCAAGGATGCGTTGCTTGAACGGGACTCCGCCGTGAATCTGGCCAATCTTTTCTAATCCAAACTCTTTTGCCAGTCGTAAAACTAATGCGTCAATAGTGTCCTGATAGTTGACAAAGAGAACAGTTGACCGGCCTTCCTGATGGAAGTCGGCAGCCATTTCTACCATTGTCGGCACCTTGAGCAACTCAGCCAGTCGCCGAGCCTTTGTTATCACGGCTAGAACGTGGTCCTTATATGACTCACACTTTTCTTCAAGCCGGGCTAATTCGGCTTCCATGTCATCATAGACTGCCGCTATCTTGTCAGACGCCGCACCCATGTCATAGGCTTCGGCGACAACTTGTGTCTTTGGGAAAATATCACCAAAGTCTTTTCGGGTCAACCGTGAACCTACCCGCTTCAGGTTGAACAGGAAGTCCCGAACCTTGGCAAGTTTGGCCATTGACTCCGCATCCTCACTATCGAAATACTGAGCGCCCCATTTGCCTACCCATTTGGCGCCCGCTTCTTCGGCAAACTTTTTGAAGCCCTTCATTGAACCATCATGGAGCCCCATTAGAAATCCGAATGCTCTCATGTCCAGCGGCGTAGTCGCCTGCGTGGCAGACATAAGGTGAACTTGATAGTTTTGAAGCTTTAGATTGAATAATAGTCCAGCATTCAGGGAGTCAACTCCTTTACACTTGTGACTTTCATCCAACAGAACTACCCAGTCGCTGTCAATCTTGAAGTAGGCCCGGAGAAATTCAGGAACTTCAACGTCCGCCGGCAGATTGTGCATCTTGCGATACTTGGCCTGCGAAACATACTTGTAGAATGGCGTATTGCCACGGGCAAGCTTTTCGTAATTGATTAGAAACTCAGCCTTTAGGCCGAATGTTGCCAAGACTTCTTTCCACTGGGGAATGGCAAGCTTGGGGCAAATGACAATGAATTTCTTCTTTAAGTGGCGAAGGATGGCACAGGCTGAAAAGGTTTTACCGGTGCCGGTGGCAGAACCATCCCAAGACATGCGTTCTCGGATGTTTGCCTCTGTTAGAAACTCTGCGTGTGGTCCCTGCGGAAGTAAGAGACCAGTGGTGTCAAACGTCATATTGGTGAAGATGTTATCAGCGTTTCATAGGTTGTCAAGCGTGATGATTTAGTCATTGAAGACCGTAATCTTAGTCCCGGCACAGAACGGGTGCTTGCGGATGCTCTCGCTCGTCGGCTCGAAGTTCCACCCTGCCAGTTCCGTATCTTCACCGTCGCCTTGGTAGAACGGGGAGGACATCGCGTATGTCACGATGTCCCCCGTCTTGCTCGACCTGACAGTAAAGCCAACGTCACAGGCGTCATCATAGATGCGCTGAAGATGGCGGTTGCCCATATCCGATGCTTCGGCTGAACCGTGGCCGGTGGCATCGAAGTGAAACATTTGACTCGGAAATTCAATCAGATTCATTCTCATAAACCTAATTTACCAAAGATTTTCCGGCAGTCAAGCGTTGACAAAGACAAGGCCCACCGTCAACCGATGGGCCTTATCTCGCTGCGTTCCAATCACTTAGCCAATGGCCGGCTCAGTAGAAGTTGGCGGAGTCACCGGCGCGGAGGCGACAGGCGCCGAAATCACCGGAGGCATCCGGAGAGGCACCGGCGAAGGGGAAGCCGGAGCAGTCACAGGGGCCGGAGCCGACACGGGATTCACGGGAGCGCTTGACACGGGCACGGGCACCGTGACAGTCGCCTTGGTTTTCTTCGGGGCCAGAACCATCGTGGCCGGGTCGAAATTGTCTTTCAGAACGAAACGGCTCTTCGGGCGGCCGACGTTACCGTGCGGCTGTTTGATGGGCGCCAAGGCCAACAGGGTTCCAACGAGCACGAGCGCGTCAACCTTGTTGCGAAGGCTCAACTCACATTGACCGGGGTTGCGGGCGAACAGGGTCGCCATGGTGAACGGCCGGGACGGCCAGTTGGTTTTCTTCGGCGGAGCGCCGACCTTACCCCACTGCCCTTTCAGGCTCTTGCGGGTGCGTTTGTTACCCTTGCGGGACTTTCTGCTGGTTCGTTTGTTACTCATAAGTTTATTCCGTTTGTTTTGTTTACTGTCTCAATCGTAGAAACATTCTACCATACCCTATACTATTGTCAAGCCTCTATAAAAACAATCTTTGGGGAAACCTTACTCCAAACATTCGACATATAGGATCTGTCACCGTTTCACCCTTCCCCCAGTCGAAATGGCAGCGCTTGACTCCCGCGCTAAAGGTGGTAAACTGTCATCACGATTGAGACAGTAAACGTAAACAAACAGACAACAAAACAAAATTATGGCTGAAAACCTAAAGTTCCCATCGGGCGAGTTCACTCATACCGAACTCGCGAAACATAACGGTAAAACCAACCAACAGGTTTGGACCCGTTACCAAGCCGCCATCAAGAGCGGTCAAATCGTCACCGC
>OEHO01000010.1_pt1 | contig 20149 bp, 27 predicted proteins | sample 1539131 | NCBI WGS metagenome assembly OEHO01 (sample SAMEA4074282, study PRJEB22523) | metagenome | biome: Groundwater | place: Australia | collected 23-Apr-2015
AATTTAAAACTAAACAATTTAATAGCTATATAAATATCAAATAAAAAAGATATTATATATGGCAAGAATATTTCGGGATTGTTTAGAAATGGTTCAGGAAATGGACCGAGAATTAAAAGTTTCGGGTATTACTGTTCCTGTAAAACACTACCAAAATCAAGAACTTACCGGGGAAAATCAAAACACAAAAGAACTTACTGGAGTAAATTTTGTTATTTCAAAACCCTATCTTAAGAAAAAAGAAATGCTTGATTTTCTTTTTAAGGAGGAAGCAGATAATATTGAACAATATTGTATACAAGAAATAGCAGATCGTACATGTGGGGAACCTCTTAATCCTGGTAATTCATATAAAATTCGTTTAGATTTATGGCAAGGATTTATGTCTAAAAAGGATGGAGAAAAATTTGACTATACTTATGCTGAAAGAATAAATAATCTTCATCAATTAGATAATGCTATTGCAGCTTTAAAAGAAGATATTCATTCCCGTAGATCTTTTATTTCTATTTGGGACCCTAAAGATAGTTGTGATGTTGCTGGATTTAGTACTCGTGTACCTTGCTCTATTTCTTATCAATTCCTTATTAGAAATAATAAAATAATGGTTCTCTATTATATTAGGTCAAATGATTATTTCAAACATTTTGTAATTGATATTTGGCTTACAAATGCTCTTCAAGAATATGTCAGACAACAACTACTTGACACATATCCAAATTTAAAATGTGGTTCTCTTAATTATTACGCAGGTAGTATGCATGCATATAGAGAAGATTTATCAAAATGGGTAATTTATTAAAAATAAATTGAAAATGAATTTAAATAATATTAGTTCTCCTAAAAAAGAATTTGATGGAATTTTTTCAAATGAAGAATATAATTCAGATTTAAAAGAAAGATTAGAAAAAGAACACAATTCAAAATTAATTAAATATAATGATCTTGTAAATATTGCACCTGAATTTTCTAAATGGTTAAATTATATAGTAGGAGGAAATGGAAATGTCGATTCTAAAGTATTAATTTTTAATTATCCTTCTGATAATAATAGATTTAAATGCTATTTTTATTCAAATGATTATGTTTATACAATATCTGGATGTAAAGCTAATAAGAATAATATAGGGGGATATTTAGGATGTATTGTTTCTACTAGAAAATCAAGACCCGGGGAAAATTGGCATAGAGGGCATGATTTACCAGATGGCCCTTATTCTAAAGAAACTTTTGATTTAATAATTCATAAAATTATTGCAAATGAATTAAAAGATCTTCAACTTTGGAGATAAATTTTAAATTAATTTAAAAAATGGAAAAATATACTATAGGAATCTATTTTGATTCTACATTAAAAAAAGTAACATTAATTCTTAAAAATCGTCCAAAATGGCAAGCAGGAAGATTTAATTTTCCTGGAGGTCATATAGAAGAAAATGAAACTGGAATAAATTGTGTTATAAGAGAATTCCAAGAAGAGTGCGGAATAAATACTTCTATAAATGATTGGAAAGAGATAGGGATAATTTTAAATGAGGGTTTTTATGAGGTTCAAATATTTACAGCTATTCAAAAACTTGATCATGGAGAAATTTTTACCAAAGAAGATCAGATGGTAACCTGGATAAATCTTGATGAATTACCTTCAAATATAATTTCAAATTTATATTGGCTTATTCCTTTTGCTGTTAATTTTTGGAAACAAGGAAATAATGATCATTTAAAATTTGGAATATTTAGATATGAATATCCTAATATAAAATAATATGAGTGGGGGACATTATAATTATCAATATAATATTGTTAGTCAATTAGCCGACGATATAGAATCTGAATTTATTAATGATGGTAAATATGAATCTGAAGATTGGTCTTTTTCAGGATTTGGGGAAAGACCAAAAATTCAAATGGATAGATTATCTGATACAAACCCAAAACAAAAAGAAGATATATTAAAAGAAATTAGATCTCTTATATCAGATTTAAAATATTGTTCTAATCGAGCAAAAGAATTAGAATGGTTTATGAGTGGGGATACAGGAGCTAAAACTTATTTGGAAAGATTAAATAAAATAAAAAAATTATAATATGGAAGTATTTTTAGGAGGAACTACAGCAAAAGGAACTAACTGGAGAGAAAAACTTATTCCAATGTTAGATATAGATTATTTTAATCCAATAGTTGATGATTGGAATGATGAAGCTTATCAAAAAGAACTTAAAAAGAGGGAAACCTGTGATTATGTTCTTTATGTTATAACACCTCTTATGGAAGGTTATTATTCTATAGCTGAAGTTGTAGATGATTCTAATAAAAGACCCGAAAAAACTATTTTATGTATTTTAAATTCAGATGGAGAAGAAGAATATGCAGAAAAAACTTGGTCTAAACAACAAAAAAAATCTTGGGATGCTGTTAAAAAAATGGTAGATAATAACTGGGGAACCGTTTTAAACAATTTAGATGAAGTTGCAGATTATTTAAATGGAGAATAATAATGTGTGGAATAATTTTGAGTCGGAATCCAGATAAATTAGATTCTATTAAACATAGAGGAATTCAATTTACTTCTATTTCAAAAGGTAAATGGATTTATGGTCATCATAGACTTCCTATTCAAACTCTTGAAGAAGATTCATGGTATCAACCAATTAAATTATATGATGGAGGATTATTATTATTTAATGGGGAAATTTTTAATTATGATAAAACCAAATATAATAATGATACTGAATATTTACAAAAATTTTTTTATCATGAAATTCCGTTTGAAATAATTCTTCCTGAAATAAATTGTTGGGATGGATTTTGGAGTATTGTTATTATTAGAGGAGATAAAGTAACAGCGTTTACTGATCCTCTTGGAAAAAAACAATTGTATATCAATTACAGAGGAGAAATATCCAGTGAAATTAAAGGATTATCTAATGGTTTAAAAATTGATAAAAATTTTATAAGTACTGTTAATAAATGGGGTTATAATACAGATAATAGAACTATATATGAAGATGTTAAACGAATTATGCCAAATAATATTTATATATGGAATAATTCTCTTTCATATTCTGAAATTATACATGAATATTACAAATGGGATACTAATTTACGTAAAGAATCTATTTATGATTTGTTAGAAGAATCTGTTGAAAGAAGACTTTTATCCAAGAAATATAAAATTTCTACTCTTTTTTCTGGTGGTTTAGATAGTACTATTATTCTTTATTTTTTAAAAAAATTGGGAGCTGATTTTAACATTTATTCTATAAATAATGGAGAAGATGGAGAATATGTTAGATTAATGGAAAATAAATGGAATTTAAATATTAATTATTTAGATGTTAAACCAGAAAATCTTCCTTTTGAACAAAAAATGAAAATTTATGATATTAATGATTCTATGATTGATTTAGGATCAATAATACCTCAATATTATCTTTTCAAAGATATAAAAGATAAAATAGTTTTAACTGGAGATGGAGCAGATGAATTATTTGGGGGTTATCGCAGAATAAACGAATATGATTCTCAACGGAGCGATGTATTTGAAGAACTCCCTTTTTATCATTTAATAAGGATTGATAGAATGAGTATGCATTTTACTATTGAATGTCGTAATCCATTTTTAGGACATGATGTAATTAGAGCTGCTCTTCAACTTCCTTATTCTGAAAGAATTAATAAAAAAATATTAAAAGATCAATTTAGGGGTTTTATTCCAGAAGAAATATTAGATAGAAAAAAAGAACCTCTTAAAATTAATCAAATAAAAGAAAATGAAATTCTTTATAGAAGAAAAACAATAGAAGATTATTTAATTTGGAAAAAATTACATGATTAATAATTTAGTTCCTTTTGATGAAAGATTAAATGTTGGTTATATATCTGAAAAAAAATTTACTGATAAATGTATAATTGAAAAAATTTCTTATATAAATACTAAAATTATTAAAGGATGGACTTCAGAATTAGATTTAAAAATAGGAGATTTTATAATATTTCCTTTTTTCAAATCTTTATTTATTGATGTTAAAGGGGGAGCTATATCTAAAAAATCTATTTTAAATTTTGAAAAAGATTATTTTGTTATATATGAAAATTCTAATGAATCTGGTATAAATGGATTAGTCTTTAAACCCCAAATATTAAGAAATATAATAAAAAATTTTAAGGAAAAAGACTTTGATAAATTAGCTTTTTCGGGGGATCTTGGAATTTCTTATTCCCGATTAAAAGATAAAAGAGTATCCAAATATGCTTCTTATTCTATAGAAGATTTTTTTAAACTTATTTCTATCAATAAAAAACTTTAATATAACCTCATCATACAATCAATAAACATAAAAAATGGATACAAAAAAAGATTGGACACATAAAAATATTAAAATAACAGATATTCGTAAATTACCTGAATTTTATATATTTACGATTAAAGATGATATAATTAAATCCTCTCTTACAGTTAAATCCAAAATATTTGAAGATCGTTTACGTCCATATTTTTTAAAAGATATTAGCGAAGTATCTCGAAAAGATATTTTAGAAGATATCAGATGGAACATGTATATTACAAAAGGATTTTATATAAAAATTTATATTCAGGAGGGAACAGAAAAATGTCAAAAATTTGATATGGATCCCGACAAATATTATGTATCTTATTTAGAAATAGATGGTCCTTTAGGAACTTTTCAATCAATTTATAATCAAATAACTCATAAAGAATAAAATAATGAATAATGAAATTAATCAAAATGCTAATGCACCAGGGTTTCAAGTAACAAATGATATGATAAGAAATTCTAAAACTCTTACTTGTGAATGTGGAGGAATGCTTTTTAAAGAAGCTTTATTTTTTAAAATTTTATCTCCTTTAATTTCTCCTTCGGGTAAAGAGGAAATAGCTCCAATGCAAGTTTTTGTTTGTGAAAATTGTGGAAAGGTTCCTTCAGTTTTCGATAAACTTGAAATGGTTCCTAATGAATTAAAAGCTAAAAAACCTGCATGGACTAAATAATTATTAACTTTAAAATAAAAACAAAATGACAGAAAATTGCTATTTCAAAGTAACTCTAAAAATGGAGTATGAAGATGCTAAAGGTAATATGAAAAAGAAATCAGAACCATATATTGTAGAAGCTATTGGTCCATCTGATGTTGAAACTAAAATAGCTCAATATATGAAAGGATCTGTTTCAGATTATGAAATTACTTCAGTAGTTCAAACTAAAATTGTTGCTATTATTAAATAGTATTACATTATTCTATAAGACTAATTTTAATTGAATAAATAAAGTATAACCAATTAAAATTAGTCTTATGAGTATGGGATTTAATAAATCAAAATTTGTTTTTAGCGAAACCTTTAATAACTCCAATGGAAAAACTTCGGGATCAGGTTTTATTGGTGTAATTATGGGGATTGCTTGTATATTAGGATTTTGTTCTGGAGTTGTTGGATGGTATTTAGAAAAACCTTTAATAATAGAATTTATGGATAAGGTTCTTCAATTTGGAGGTTTATCAGCTTTATTATTAGGGGTAAGAAAAGTATCAGCTTTTTTTAATAAAGGAAATAAATCAGATTCTGATACGGAAAATACTACTACAACAGCAGAAACAAAAAAAGAATAATTATTTAAAAAAATAAAAATGCCTTATAACCACGATTTTTCAAATATAAGGGATTTACATAATTTAGAAATCCACCCCGGAGGATGGATAAATCCCATTTGGATTGAATATGGAATGGGTCTTCATGGAAATGTTCCTTCATATTTTTGGAGGGTAAAAGGAACTAAGCATACGTTTGTTATTCCTGTATTAAGAATGAATTTTTTAAGTAGTGGAGAATATGAAAAGCATTTTGAGGATACTCTTAAAACTTTTCGGGAAGATTATATCGAATGGGAAAAAGAAGGATGGATTACAGAATGGAGTCAAGAATACAGAGACCAATTCTCTCGATTTATCTCCATTTAATATAGAAGTAAAAAAAGTTAAAATTAAGAAGATTAATATTAAAAATTAAAATAATGGAATCCGAACAAAAAAGATTCTTTCAATATCTTGGGGGAGAAAGATTAGGAGAAGTCGTTATATTTGATAAAGTCGAAGAAGAGGATGGACAGATTTTTATTGTTTTTAAAGATGGTTCTAGATGTGATGAAACTTTAATAATTCCTTTAAACCAAAGAATTTATTCAAGTGAATTATTAGCAGAAGTAGAAAATCCTCAAAATATTTGGACTTTTAAAGAAGAATGGATCGGAAGACAAGAAGAAAAATATGATTTAAATTCTGCTGGAGAAAGAGTGTGTGTTCTTCCATTTTTACCTGGTAGAAAAAAAATTACTCCTATTCCTCCAAAACCTACTACTTCTAAATTTGGTAAAATAAATAAGCCTACAGATATTTCTTCTCAAAACAATATTACCTCTGTAGAAGAAAATAAATCTTTGTTATCATCTTCTAACACGGTTAAACAAAGTAATTTGAATGATCCAGTATATTTAATGTGTGAAAAAGCAAAAAAATTTGATTCAGAAATTTCTATGACTTTAATTATTTCCCTACCTAAAAAAAGTCTTTATAATGTTGCAAAAGAATCCTTTGAAAATGGAGGAGAAAAAGTTATTGAATATATAATTCAAAATTTAGATAATAATTTAATAAAAGAAAGTTTAAAACAATCTCTTTTAGAATCATATGAGGAAACTTCTATAATAGAAAAATCATGATAAAAGCAGAACATATTATTTTATATCCAGAGGATAAAGATATTTTTGCAAATTGGCTTTTATCTTTAAAAAAAGAAGATTTAATTAAAGATAATTTTAATGGATATGAATTTAGAAAAGAATTTAAATTATTAGGGGAGCTTTATAATGAATGGAAAAATTTATTAAATCAAAAATAAATTATATAAATGGAAAAAACTATAGATAGGAAAGTTGTTTTAGAAGGTAATTATGAAGATATTTTAGAAATAGATAATCATTATTATCTATTAAATAAAAAAGATCGTTTGTGTGTTCTTCCTTATACTATTTTTTCTAATGGTTTACTCGATAAAATCGGAGTACTTCAGGATTGGAATTATGTGGAAAATGAAGAAGTTTTAACTCTTATTAATGGTTATATTTCTACAGATGATCCAACTGATTTAGTTGCTGCTAATAGAATACTTTTTGAAGTTATTGGAGTAAATATTACAGATGCTAAAGAATGGATGTATTTAGGTAGTGTTTATAGCAATCTTACATCAGATAGTCCAATAAAACTTTATTGTGTAGATATTACTAACCTTAAAATACAAGAACAAGAAAATGTTGAAGCAGAAAATACAAGGAAAAAATTTAGAATAATGGATTCTTCAAAAGTTATTAGATCCGATGAAATTTTATTTCTTGCAAGTTATTTTCGCTTATTTAATTATTTTTATGTTAAATCGTTAGAAAAATAATACGTGAATAATAAAATTTATTTAGCTGGTCCTGATGTTTTTAGACAAGATCCTATTGAACATTTTAATGATATTAAAACATTATGTACAAAATATGGATTTGAAGGTTTATCTCCTTTTGATAATGAAAATTTTGATGGTAAATTATTTTCAAAAGAACATTCTATAAATATTTTTAAGTCAAATATAGATCTGATAGAAAAATGTGAATATGTTTTTGCAAATTTAATTCCATTTAGAGGTGCATGTGTTGATGATGGAACTTCTTGGGAAATAGCATATGCGTATTCTTTAAATAAAACTATATATGGATATACAAAATATTATAATAAAAAATTAAAAGAGATAACTTATAATTTATCTATAAATAATAAAAATACAAAATTCTTAATTGAAAAACAATTTTTTCCTAATATAGAATCTTTTGCAAATAATTGTGTTAATTTAATGTTACAAGAATCTATTGAATTAAGTGGAGGAAAAATATTAGAATCTTTTGAAGAATGTTTAATTAATTTAACAAATAAAAGAAAATATGAAACTACAACTTGACATTATTATAAAATATGAGGCAATTTAAAAAAGGTGTGTATATAAAAGATAATGTTGAATATACTCAAGAATTAATAAATAGACATGCTGAACATTTACCTGTTGAAGAAGTTAATATAAGTGATTTAAATATAGATGAACCATTTTTTTGGAAAATTGATAATTTATTTGACTTTATTAACCATGTAAATCGAATGAATAAAAAAACCGGGGATGAAATTATTATAATTGGTAAAGATATGAATATTATTGATGGTAATCATAGACTTGCTAAAGCTATTATAGAAGGTAAAAAAACTATAAAAGTAAAAAAATTTAGAATTTTTCCACATTGTTAAAAATAATTATATGAATCGCAAAGAAAGAAGAAAAGCTGAAAAAAAATTAGGAATTGATAAATTTAGAAGATCGTTACCTTTTTCTCAAAGATGTGAACTTATACGGGGAAATATACTCGAAGGAAAAAAGAAACAAGAGGAAATGAAAGAAACTGTAAGGATTCAAGATCAAAAAGACCAAGAAAATTTAATTAACAGTCAGATTTCTAAAAGATCATTAGATCTTATGATAAATGAAGATATGGATTACTATTCAGCAACGGAAAAAGCAAAACTTGAATTCGGTCAAAAAGTGTAAATATGAAATTTTATATAACGGTTGAAGGTATACAAAAATTAAAAAGATCGTTCTTAAATTTAAAATTATATTCAGTAATAAGTGTTCCTGAAGTTTTATTTGATTTAGGATTTACTTATAATGAAATGAATGATTATAAAGCTTTTATAGTTCATCAAAAGTTAGAATCTCTTATTAATAATTATGTTAAATCAAAAAGGATTAGAGGAATTATTTATTCTAATCCTAATATTTCTTCAATTATTATTGAGAATTTATTTGATGAATTAGAAAAAAATGAAAGAATATCTGATTTAGTTCTTCTAGATGATTATAATATACCTAAATTACAAGAATATTATGAATATTTTCAAGAAATAATATTTTTTCCTTCCGTTAAGAAAATAAGATTAATTGAATGTAAAGAAATTAAAAATAAAAATATACCATGGAAAGTTTAGTATTAAAAGAATCTAAATTTGGAAAAACAATATTTATGGATAAATCAATTTTAAATAAAATTGATTTATTTTTAATTAATTCTAATTTAAGTGATGAACAAAAAATAAAATTATTAGAATTATTTGAAGAAGTAAGAAATTTTAAAATAAAAAAAATTTAAAATAAAAGGATTTCATGATGTTAATTATTATTAAAATTAAATAATTAATATGGAAAATATTAAAATTAAAAAAGGTAAAATAAATTTTAAAAATAAGATTTTTAAAAGAAAAATAAAGAAAATAAAAGAAGAATGTGAAAAAATAGATCAATATAGTAAAATTGATCCAATAAAAATGTTAAAAAGATTTGATATATAATAATCTTTTCAATATCATTACATCAAAAAGAAAACCAAAAATATTTTAAATATTTTTGGTTTTCTTTTTGTCACGAATATATAAAATAAAAGAAAGTATGGCTGAACAAGTTACTAGTAGTAATAATATTGATCAATTAATTGATAGAGCTTTAAAAGCTATTGAAAATGTTATTGAATATACTAACTATTATACAACAAACGGATGTTTTAGAAGAAAAGTAAATCAATTATTTAATGAAATTATATCAGGGGAAGGAATTTTTAGTTCAGATATACCTTCCAGTAGTTTAGATCATATTCATCCTATTGCTATGGGTCGAGTTTATAAAGAAGCTATGGCTCAATCAAAAGAATTTTTAGAAGGATGTTTAAGAACTCAATATGTTCAGGACCAAAAACCAGCAAATGCTCCTGTTGCTCAAAAAGATTATGATGGACAACCCTTAACAGGAACTTCTGTAGCACCATTTGATAGAAGAATACAAAGATTATATCAAGGAGATAGTGGTAATATGACTGTTATTACCCCTTATGATACTCGATTTCAAACAGTTTCTACGATAGGCCATCTTATGTCAGATAAAAAAATAGAAGAATCTAAAGTTCAAGATGCAGATTCTATTAAAGCTGCTCTTAAACAAAGACGAGAAGAAATGAAAAAAGATGATTTTTATTTAGGAGTTCCTTCTCTTATTAATACTTATGCTATAACAAAATTATATGGAACAAAAGGAGGGGATTTTCTTGTAAATAGAAAAGGTGAAAGAAAATGGTATGAAATAGATCAAACTTCTGATGGAGATTTAGGATTTTCTCTTAACCCAACCACCTCTTCTCTTATATCCTGGGGGAATGGAGATCCTTATGGAAGAACTCCATTTCATTTTACAGATTTTGTTTTTTCAAAATATTGGAATATCATACCTAATAATAGACTTATCACATTAAGAAGATATGCAGCTCCTATTATTGATAATCTTAAATTTCCAGGAATGGATGGTTTATCAGATACAGGAAGTGCTGGAACATCAAAAATAGATAAAAATACAACAGGAACTACAACAGGAGGAAATGAAGAAGGAGGGTCAGGTAAAAAAATAACATTTCCACCTATGGCCACTGCAATAACTTATTTTGGAGAAGAAACAGGAAATTCTTTAAGTTCTATTTTAAAATTTTCTACAGGTATGAAATGGGGGGATGTTCAAGCTGAAGTTTTTAAAGTAGGTTCTGAATCAAATCCTGAATTGGAAACTGGTCCAGCTGGACTTTTTGGGGGTCTTCTTGGAATATCCCGAATGTTAAATATTGCTACTGGTAATTTTGATAAACAAGCAATATTAAATAAAGGAAATTTGCCACCTGATCCTTATGAAAATGGTCCTTATGAAAACAGAATTATTGGTCCTGTTAATAGAATTAGTTCTGTAAAGAAAAGAGAAGCTGGTTTAACTTTTGAAAATAAAATTTCTCTTGTATTTGAATATGTTGCTAGACCTATTGGTGGTATAAATACAAAAGCAGTTTTGCTAGATATACTTTCTAATTTTTTAATTATAGGTTCTGCTTCTGCTATGTTTTGGGGGGGTCAACATAGGTTCATGGGTCAACCTCAAAAATATCCTTTTATGGGAGGAGATAAAGGTATTCAACAATGGTATAGTGGAAACCCTATTGCTTGGGGGCAAACTTCTATAGATAGTTTTGCCAATAAACTTTTTGATGGAGGAGGAAAACTTATAGATTTTGCAAAGAATTTCTTTAATACTATTCTTGGAAAAGGAGGTGGCGGAGGAGAAGGAGGAATGGGTAATATAACTAATCTTTTATCTGGTGATAATCCAGCAGCTAATTATATAAAAGTAAAAGCTGCTGAAAAATCAGAAGGTCAAATTCCCTATTTAACTGGATTAAAAGCTCTTCTTATTGGTGAACCAGTAGGAGAATGGCATGTAACTATAGGAAATCCATTAAATCCTATTGCTATGATTGGTAATTTAATATGTGAAAATATTGAAGTAGAATTTGGGGATGAATTAGGTCCTGATGATTTTCCATTAGAAATAAAAATTACTGTAAACTTAGAACATGGAATGGCAAGAGATAGAGATGCTATACAATCCATATTTAATAGAGGTATGGGTAGAATCTATGATCTACCAGATAATATGGCTGGAAGTGCAGATTATGAAACAAGAGTAGATAATAAAACTGGTAATCAAACAAAAATGGGGACAAGTCCATCATATGCTGGGGGTACTGCTATTGCAACTTCTGGAACAACCGGAGGTAAATTTGATAGGCCTGCAACTAAAAGAAATGCTATGGCTAGTGGAGTAAGTGTTTGGAATAGAGAAAAATTTTCAGTTATTTCTGATACTCAAGATTTAAGTTTTACAAATGGAGTTCTTAATAGAAGTTCATATCGTGCAGCAGAATGGGTAACATTAAAATCTCTTAAATAAGATATGAGAGCAAAATTAATTAATGAAATATTAAATTTTGAAAGAAAAATAAATCCAATGGATTCTCTTAGATTAGGGAGAATTGTTTGGGTAAAAGGAGACAGAGGAGTAGGAGATTATCAAGTAAGATTTATTTCTCAATATTTTGGCCCCTCAATAATGGAAGGGGAAGAAATATGGAAAGTAAGAGATATAAATTCGGGTAATTTATTTTATGTTGTTAAATACCCCGATAATTCATTTAATAAGGAAAAATTTGGCGATAAATTTTGGGGAGAAATAGATCCATTTATAAATCAAAAATAAAATTATAAAATGTTTTTAAATTCAATTGATAGAAAACCTTTTTTTACAAAATCTGATGGGGAAACTATTAGAGATTTAACTCAAACAATGTTTGATTTTAAATCTAATACCTTTGTCAATTTTCAAGCATATAGGGTTCCTTTTGAATATGAAATGAGAATAGATCTTATTTCTCAATCAGTTTATAATAATACTCTTCATTCTGAATATATTTTAAAATATAATGGTATTTCTAACCCATTTACAATATCAAATGGAGACGTTATTCTTATTCCAAATTTAGATGCTGTTAAAGATACTGTTAAGAAAAGTGGAACTGGTGCAGCTAGAACTACTGAAGGAGCAGAAAATAGAATAAGAAATTCTTACAAATATATCGATCCAACAAAAGCTCCTACAAAAACTCAAGAAGTAGCTAATTTTAATGATAGAAAACTTCAAGAAGGAGCATTACCTCCTAATATTGCTGAAGAAGGTTCCCCTCAACAAATTACTTATCGAAATGGTAGAGTTTATTTCGGAGAAGGAATTGGAGAAAGTGCATGTTTAAAAAACGGAATGACATCAAGTGAATTTTTATCTAAAGTAATTAGTTCAAAGAAAGTTTAAAATGGCAAATTATACATTTAACCCAACCGAAAGATCGGAAGCTCCTAAATCAGGAACAACTGGGGGAAAAGTAAAATATCGTATTTACAATGTTTTTAAATCAACAATTGTATTAGATGAATTGTCCTTATCTTCAGATAATGGGGAAGGTAAAACTCAACGAGTTGAAGATTATGCTTCTTTAGAATATCCTCTTATAAAAATAAATGATTATATTGTAGATAAAAGTGAAATCGATTATTTTTGTATAAATGCTACTGAAACTCTTCCAAAAATTACTATAACTCTTAGTTTTTCTAATGATTTATTTATAATGAAAAATCTTCCAAAAGATGGGGATCTTATTTCAATTGCAATTACTAATAAATCTAATCTTCTTAATCCTATTAGAAACGATTATATAATAACAGGAACTACATCATTAAAAAGAAGTACAACCGTAAAAGAAGCTAATACTATTACTTTTTTTGGAGAATTATTTATACCTGGATTTTATGGATTTCAAGGTAATACCTCTTTTAATATGACTTCTATGGAAGCTTTAAAAGAAATTGCTAAAATATTAGGATTAGGTTTTAATACAAATGATGAAAATACAGATGACAAACAAATATGGTATGTTACTACTGCTTATGATAAAGCTATTGATGAAATTACATTAAAAAGTTGGAAAGATGATAATAGCTTTTTTGATTGGTGGATTGATATTTATTATAATTTTAATTTTGTAAATGTTCAAAAACAACTTTTATCATCAGAAGATGAAGTAGATGTAGCAGCTCTTTTAAGTAATACAAATACAGAATTTTATTGGGGTAAAGCTGGAAGCGATTCTATAGAAACCCCTAAAGTTTTTTCTAATTTTAATAATTATGCTAATTCTAGTTTTTATATTTTAAATTGGAGATCTATTAATAAATCTTCTTCTATTACATTTAATTATGGAACTTCTATTCAAACAGCATTTTTTGAACATAATGATATTCTTTTTAGAAATCCAGATAAACAAAAATATTGGGATTTAAAAATAGAACCAGCATATGATTTAGATAAAGTAAATTCTCATATACTTTTGAGAGGAAGACCTAAATATGATCCTTCAGTTAATTCTAATGAACCAGCAAGATCTAATTATAATTTTTTAGATTTATATAATGTTTCCCCTTGGATGGGAATTCAATATACTATTTCTAATCCTAATGAGGATAATTCAAAATGGACTGGAAATCATCATAGAAATTATATAAGAGCTCATGTTCAGAATATGTTAAATTTAGTTGAATTAGATAAATTAAATGTAGAAATATCTGTACAAGGAACTAATTTAAATGTTATAGTAGGGGATAAAATACCTATTGTTTTAATTCAAAAGGATAGAGTAGAAAATCTTATTATGGATAAAACTTTTAATACATCAGAAGTTGTTGAATTTTTTTATTCTGGTTGGTATTATGTTTCAGGATTTACTTTAAATTGGGAAAGAAATGATCCTCAAATATATTCTAATTTTTCACAAATGTTTAAATTAACTAGAAGAGAATGGCCTACACCTATTCCTGTAGACCCAATATCTAAAAAATAATTAAATATAAAAATTATGGCACAATTACCAAATAATATATTTCAAAGATTTAAAAGTACAGGTCCCATTTATGTTCCTGATGTTATAGCTGGTGGAAAATTATCAAAAACATTTGATGAGCCTACTTATTTAACTTTTAGATTAGGTTTTAGATCAGCTAATACTAATGTAGAGATGACTAATTATGATAGAATGCCACATCCACTTTTTGAATTATATCAAGAAGATAATATGGATGCTAGAAATTATTATTCATCTATCCAATATTTAAGGGATTCTAATGAATTTACTAGAGCTAAAATGTTACAGGATTTTATAGAAAAATGGAATACTTTTTTAAATGATTATCAATGGTCATTTCAATCTATTTCTGGTTTAAATACTATATTAAAGGTAGATCCTAAAAGAGGTACTCGTGTAGAAAAAGATGCAAAAATTACAATTAAATTATTGGAAAGTCTTGATTGGAGGGTAACTCATATGTTAAATGAATATAAAAAAATAGCATGGGATGATGTTTATCAAAGATGGATTTTACCAGATATGATGAGATATTTTATGATGGATATTTTTATAACAGAATTTAGAACTTTTCATCAATCAAATTTTATAGAACCTATAAAAAGATTAATGCCTGGATCAGAAATGCCCGAATTAATTTTAACAGCTATAGATGATTTAATGCCTACGTATGTTTTACATTGTGAAAGATGTCAATTTGATATAACTTCTTTTAATTCACATTTCGATGAACTAAATGTTACTGGAGGAGATGAAATGACAGAAATTACTTTTGATATTTTAGTAGGAAATATTACAGAAGAATATAGAAATACCCTTTTAGATTATTATTGGACTGATAGAATAATTAATGGATTAGAAAGAACTCAAGAATTTGATATTACAGCTGGCGAATCTGTTGAAGTAAATAAAGAACAAACTGGAATTAATACAGGATCGAATGCTCAAAATGTTCCATATACTCCAATTAAATTATCTACAAATGATAATGCTACATATTTTATTAATCAAGATATGGATTATGGGGATAAAATGCATCATCAATCAGGACAGCCATTTATTGAATCTGGATCTTTAATAGGAAGTGGACAAAATGCTTCTCCAACTTGGATAGGAAATGCTCTTAAATTTGGACAAGCATATGGTAAAAATTTAGTTGAAAGTTTTATAGATAAAGCAACAACAGCAAATATTCCTGGAATGGGAATATCATTTAATGAAGCCGTTACAGTATTACAAAGTAAAGATATATTTTCTGTATTGGGACTTGTAAAAAAAGCTGTTACTCAATCTGCTATGAATACTACTCCTTCTCAATATTTAGATGATAAAGTAATTGAAAGTACTTTTAAACAAGTATTAATAGGTATTTCTAATTCTAAAGCAACTACAGGAGAAGGCAAAGATTTAATAGCAGCTGCTATTAAAGCCCTTAATAATCAAGCTATTATGGAAAAAATTAATGATTTTTCTAAAGCAACAGATCTTATATCTTCTGCATTAGGAGAAGTTAATATTCCTAATGAAATTGAAAATAAAAATACCTTAAAAGATGCTATTATGGAAAATGCTGCTAAAATAACTAGTCCATTAGTATCCACTAATTTCATATTTGAAGGACTTCCTTCAAGTTTAGCTACTCAAAATAATATAGATACTGAAAAACTTTATAAATCAGAAATAACTGTAACTACAAATCAAATTGATAGGGCTTCTTTTAGCGGGGATTCAATAAATAAAGCTGAAATTGAAATTGAAAAATTACCTATTGTTGAAGTAGGACAAGCAACAAATGGAAAAGAAATTTTATCCAAAGTAGAATTTTCTTCTAGCACAATTTCGAATTTAGAATTAGGTAGTATTCAAATGCCTGATCCAGGACAAGCAACAAATAATAAAGAAATTATACCTAAAGTTGATTTTTCTGTTAGTACAATTTCAGATCTAGAATCTGGTAGTATTAAAATGCCTGCCCCGGGAGAAGCAGAAAATTCAAATTCTATAGATGGGGGTAAATTAACATCTAATGAAGTACCTAAAGAATTAATAGGAGGAGCTATAAAAATGCCTAAACCAAGTGAAATTCTTGAAGGAACTATAGAGAAAGGTAAATTTATTTCTCCTGGAATAAATAATACTTTAGCTGGAGGATCTTTAGAAAGACCCGAACCAGGAGAAGCTGTAGATAAAAATAAAATATAATTAAAATCATTTATAATGGCTAATCAAGAAAGTTTACATCTAACAATGAAGGATCTTCATGATAATGATTGGTTAGGAATTATTATGAATAATTTGGATCCTTTATTTTCGGGTAGATGTCAAGTTAGAGTTTTTAGACTTATGGATAATATTCATATAGATCATTTACCTTGGGCTCTTCCTATAAATTCAACAATATTTGCTGGAGATGGAGCAGGATCTATTTCAATTCCTAAAAATGGTCAAATTGTAAGAGTTCAATTTAATAACGGGGATTTATATTCTCCAGAATACACTACTATACAAAATATTGATACACAATTAATAGATAAAATAAAAGATGATTATGAAGGAACTCATGTTCTTCTTTATGATCCTGATGAAGAATTAAATGTAATATATCAAAGAAATTTAGGGTTTCAAATATTTTATAAAGATAGTTTTATTCAAATTTCCCCGGATTCAATGATTACTATTCAACATGCTAATCAAGAATCTATTATTCAATTAGAAGGGGATAAAATGAACATAGTAACAAAAAATGAAATATCCATATCTGCTTCTGCTAAAATTACAATGACTGCAGATGAATTAATAGCAAAAGGAAATCAAACAACTAAAATTGGAGCACCTCCTTATTATCATGCAGTTTTATCAGAAATTTTGTTTCCTTTATTAACAACTATGGCTACATCTATTGATGCTAAACTTCCCGTAACTCCTGGGGTAAATGTTGCTTTAGTACAGCAAGCAAAGCAAGCAGCAACATCAACTAATGTTCTTATAGGAAAATAATAAATTAAATTTTATAATAATGGGTCTTATAGATACATTAAAAGCAGCAATATTATCAGCTTTTCAATCTGAAGTAAGTAAATTTAAATCTTTTTTAAAAAATCCTGCTTCTCTTGTAGCTTTATTTCTTGCTGCATTCTCTCTTGTAAATTCTTTATTTCCAAAAATAAGAGAATTATTTGCTGATAAAAATGTTTCTGAGGATGATATAGAAAGTTATGTTAAAAATAATAGGAATCTTCAAAAATTTATAAATTTTACTAGTTCTCAAATAGATGATTCTGCAGTATCCGATATAATTCTTGCTTGTGAAAATCCTGAATATTATAATAAACAAATTGAAAATCTTATAACAGTTTTTTCGGGGGAAAATATTAGTGGGGAGGATTTTATTAAAATAGCAAATCAAATTAGTGATTTTGATAATAAAACTGAAAGTACTAGTGTATCAAATAATTTATTAGGAATTACTCAAAAAATCGAGGGAATTCTTCCTTGGGTTTTTTTAACTTATTATATTGGATTAAAAATTAAAGAATTTTTGAATCAAAATGATTATCCATCAATTTATAGAGGAAAATATCTTCAAAGATTAATTAGAAATACTACAATAATTTTAAAAGAAAATATACGTAGTGAAACAAAAGCTGCAGCAGGAACTCCTTCAGCTATTAGAGGATTTGGAAAATCCCAAATAGATCAAGCTAATAAATTAATAGGAAATTTTAAAACATTAGATACTATAATAGGTGCAGTTCTTATGGGTTCTTTTATTTATTTATATAATAGAAAATTAATTCAAAAGAATTCTCAAAAAAATTTTGAAGAAGAAGTTAATCTTCAATCATGTGAAATAGTAGCAAAGGATTTAACTGATGAAGAAACTTCACCAAAAAACATAATTCCATTTAATAATTTATCAAATGATAAATTAATAGATTCTTTAAATAATGAAAATTGTAATCCTATTGGAATTGAAAAAGAAGATGATTATATAGTTCCTCATTTACCTATTGAATTAGTAGATATAAATTTTTGTGAAACCCCTATTCAAGCAGAAGCATCAGTAGTAGGAGAAACTACTCCTCAACCAGATCTTGCTTGTAAAGCTTTATTTGAAAATAAAACAGAAAAATCTTTTAATATTATTATAAAAAAAGATCTTTTAGTAAATGGTATAACTCTTATTGCTACATATGATAATAAAAAAATCTATTCTCCTTTAGAAGGAAAAGTTATAAAAATTGAAAAAAATAAAATTTATTTAGATAATATTATAGAATCTAATGAATCTTATTTAGAATCTTTAATTCAAAAAACTCAAGATTATTATAAAGAATTAAATAATTTAAAATTTTTTCTTAAAGATTTTTATGTAGAATCTATGTATCCTGTAATGCTTAAAAATACTACAGTAGATATTTCTATTTTGGCTGCTGCTGGGGTTTCTGTAAAAGATGTATCTTCGTTTTTTATTTCTCCGGGGAATTTAAGTAATAATAATCAAATACTTTTTCCATTTGGAGGAGTTCAGTCAAGATGGGAAAATTCAATAGAACAAAAAAAAATACAAAATGCTAATTTTGAAAGAAAAGCACAGGAAATTGCTGGACCTGATAATGTTAAAACAAAAGCTGAAAATGAACAACTTCAATTAATTAAAGAAGAATTAGATGCAGAACAAGAATTATTATTTTCCCTTTTAAAAACAGATGTTAATATAGGTATAAATCAATCCAAAGTAACAATTCCTTTAAATTCTGAATTTAATTTAATAGATTATTATTTTAAATTATCAGAATCTTTAGCATCTTTTTATGATAAAAATGATACTGTAAATGCTTTTATTAAAATAATATCTGAAATTTTAATAAATAGATATTTTATAGATAAATATAGTTTTAATCAAATTAAAGAAAGAATACAAAATTATGCTGTAGAATTAACTATAGGTAATTTAGATTCATGGATATCCAAAACAAATATTCCGGATTATTATATTTTAATAAAAACTAAATATGATAATACAGATCCAAAATCAGGACAAAAAACTGATGTTGTTAAAAATTATTTAACAGAAATTGGAAAATCTAATAAAAATATTTCAGAAAATAGAAAACAAGAACTTGTAAGTATAATTTCTTTTCTTTTTGATTTTTCATTGACAATTTCTCAATTATTATCTCAAAATTTTTCTACTAAAACAAATAAATTTCAAGCTACTATTTCTGAAGGAACATCTATTGAAAAATTTTTTAATACATCTTGGTTAAGATATGATGAATTAAAAATAGCTATAGAAGATAATTATAAAGAAATGGATAATATTTATATGTTTTTTAATGCATATACTATAATAGAAATTGATGGAGAAGAATATAGATATTATGTTATAGGAAATGAAAGTACATGTCCTAAACCATTAGAAGAAAGCGAATATCTTAGTCCTCATACAAAAATTGATCCTGGAGATATACGTTATTGGTTAAAATATTGTGCTTTTGCTACTCTTGCTTCTGTTGCAACTCCTGGAATAGGATGGGCAACGGGAATTCCTCCTCCTATTGGACCAGTTTCTTTACCAATTGTTTATATTCCTCTTAAAGCTTTTCAATTACCCTGGGGATTTATGGTTATTGGATTAACTATAACAGGAATGTTTCCATTTCCTTGGATACTTTTTGTAAATTATTCAGCTGAATATCATGTTCCTTTT
>OEHO01000011.1_pt1 | contig 20121 bp, 26 predicted proteins | sample 1539131 | NCBI WGS metagenome assembly OEHO01 (sample SAMEA4074282, study PRJEB22523) | metagenome | biome: Groundwater | place: Australia | collected 23-Apr-2015
TTTTTAAAATTGATATATAATAAAAAGAGATTATTTAAACTATAAAGATATTTCTCATATTTTTATATGAATAAATAATAAAAATAATAGAATTTAATATGGCTAAATTAGCATTAGACCTTTCTCAATTTAAATCTGCTGGTGTATATACAGTTGAAATTGATCAATCAGAAAGAATTACAGTTTCTACTCAATCTCTTAGATTAGTTGCTGGATTTTCAAAAATAGGGCCTTTTAATGCCCCTGCATTTATCCGTTCAACTAGGGATCGTCAGAAATTTTTTGGAGATATAGATAAAAAACTAGAAAGAAAAGGATCTTTTTTCCAAAGATCTATTGATACTTGTCTTTTACAATCACCTGTTTTTGCTATCAATCTACTTAATGTAGGAAATGATCCATCAACAGAAAGTACAAATTTTATTTCATTATCAGTAGCTAGTGATGCTTCTAATAATGGTATTTATAGTAGTCCTTATATTAATTATTATAACAGAGAAAAATTTTGGAAAGCGGATTCTGAATATTTATTAGGTCTTGCAGGAAATAAAGAAGGAACCCCTAATGTTCCAGAAAGCACTTCATTATTTCAGGTTGCTAATGTTGGAACTAGAGATCTAACAGTTATTATAAGAAAAGCAGTAGGTCTTCAAGGATATAGTATTCCTGCTAAAGATTGGTATGGAACTGATACTGCTATTCCTTATGAATGGATTCGTTCTTATGATTTAATTAAAGATTTTTTTGTACAAATTATTGCTTTTGAAGGTAATTGGACAAATACTCTTAATCTTTCATCGGATCCTATATTTTCAGCTTATTTCAATATTAATGGAATGATTCCTTCAAAACTTAATGATTTTCTAAATCTTCCACAAGTTAATCTTATAGGTTCTTGGATAGGAACTATTATTCCAGATTTTAGAGATCAAACTGGAGCTAATCAATATATTGAAGATATTGTAAATTCAGCTGTTTCTTTAACAGGGGTTTTAATAAATGTTAATCAAGATGCTCTCGATCAACTTATATGGGATGAAACTAGTGATGAATGGGAAATTGGAGATGGATCTTCAGTAGATGCTGCTAAATATGTAGTAGATTTAGTTGGACATGGACTTATTGATAAGGTAGGTGTAAAATATATTCCTTTTTTAAGTTATGATATATCTGTAGCAGATAATGTTATCCATTCAACTCTTGGTATTAATCTTATGGATGGTACCGGAAAGAAATTTTCAATGGATACATCTTCTTTTCAAAATTTAATAACAGTAGGAACTTATGTTAAAAAAGATAATGATAATGGCCATCTTCCTTCTGGGGTTACTTATGTAACTTCAAAAATTTATGATGGTTCTACTTATATTTTTGAAACAGCTGAACCTGTTTGGAATTATTTAAATAATGAAGCTTCTATTTTTATTCAAAAACCTATTGATGATGCTTCAATAACTACATTTTATAAATTATTTAAACTTGGAGGTCTTCATCTTACTTCTAATCATCTTCCGGGCTTTACTACAACTGGACAACCAAATGTAGAAGAAGGTATTGAAAAAATTTATTCAATGTTAGAAGATCCAGGAATTTTAAGAGGTCTTACTAACCCAGATATGATTAATTATCGTTATGTTGTTGATACTATGGCTTATGGATTGAGACCTAATTTAGGAGGTAAAGTTTATCTTTCTCGTCTTGCTAAGAAAAGAGGAAAAACTACTGCTATTTTAAGTGCTCCTTCTATGACTCAATTTTCAACTTCACAGGATCCTTATTTCTGCGATTCATTTATTTCAGGGGTAGATCCAAAACCTATTTTTAATACGGCATATATTCCTCAAGGAGGTAATCCAGAAATGCCTCGTTCATTTAGATTTACTTTACCTGATGAAGATAATGGTTCTAAATTTACTGGAGTTTTTGGTCCATTTTTAAAATATATTGATGGTGATAATATTCTTTTAATTCCACCTGCAGCAGATATTTCTAATAGTTTTGTTAGAAAATTTTTAGGAGGAGATCCTTATGCAATTGTTGCTAATAAAAATGGTATTGTTTCTAATCCTAATTTAGGGGGAGTAGAGTATTTATTAGATCAAACTGATAGAAATTATCTTGAACCTTTTGGATTTAATTCAATTATTGAAAGAACCTCAACAGGAGAAGTACTTATTTATGCTAATAGAACAGCATATCAAACTGTAAAAAGCGATTTTAATTATTTACATGTTAGAGAACTTTTAAATACTATTGAATTACAGGTAGATGAAGTTTTAAAAAATTTTGTATTCGATTATAATAACCCAGTTACTAGATTAACTATTATAAATGCTGTAACCCCAATTTTGGAAAGTATTAAAGATGCTGGGGCTCTTTCTAAATATGAAATTACAATGGATGAAAGTAATAATACTCCTGATATAATAGATGAGGCTTTTGCAATTATTGATATTGGAGTTTGGGTTAATAAAGGTATGGAAAAAATTATTCAGAGAATTACCGTTAATAAAACTGGTGGTAGTAGTTCTGGTAGTTCTACCACAGTTTAATCTAAAAAATAAAAATAAAATTTACTCAATATGGCAGAAAATTTTAAAAGTCCAGGAACATTTGGTTTACCTCATTGGAAAAATTCAAGAGCAGCACAGGAACTTTATGAACCATTATATTTAAATTTATTCACTGTTTTGATAACACTTCCAGTTGGAGTAGGATCAACAGATGAAAATACAAATCTATTATTGGAGAGTATAACAAAAATCTCAGGATTGGAATCTAATTCATTCCCAACATCCCCAGTTGCTCAACAATATAAATGGGCTACCAGAAGATTTGCTGGAGCTAAACCAGATAAAACTACAATGGATGTAGCTTTATCTTTTGAAGTTAACTTAAATCGTACGCCAAGTGCTTATACTATTAAAACTCTCCGTAAATGGAATGATTTAGTTTATGATCCATTAACTGGTAGAACGGGTATAAAAGCAGATTATGTTGCTCCTCGAGTACTTATTACTCTTTATGATAGAGCTCAAAATCCTTATTGGCAATGGAAACTTTATAATGTATTTCCAATTACTCCTATTCCAGTTGCAGAACTTGAATATATGAGTGAAGAAATATACAGGATAGAAGGTTATACTTTAGCTTGTGATAGTTGGGATGAAACTATTGTTTAATAATAAATTATAATATATTAAAAAATAAAGGTTTAAGAATTTTCTTAAACCTTTATTTTTGTTATATTTTTTTTGTAGTTTCTTCTAAGCTGATTTTTTTTAGAATTTGTTTATAAATATACACCCAATTTCTCGACCAAATAGTATCAGCATCATTTTTTTGCATTTTTTTAGCTAATTTTACACATTCTTTTAATTCTTCTAATGTGAGGTCTTTTGAGTTATCAAACTCATGTTTTTTTAATTTTTTCAGTAATTTCTTTTTTAATTTCATTTTAATTTAAGTTAAATGGTTAATACTAAAATAGTTTTTATAAAAGATCATTTAAAGTAATTTCCCCTCTGTTTAATTGTAATAAAAGATTTTTTCCTTGTTTTATACCATCTTCTTTAGCTTTTATTAAAGCTGATTTAATTTCATTTTTTAAATCAATTAATTTATTAGCTAATTCTTCATTTTCAATCCATCTATCTGTAACTGCCCCAGTTAATTTTGAAACTCTACAATCTAAAACATCAAAAGTTGAATGACCAAAATTTTGTTTTGTTGTAATTAATAAGGCAATATCATGGATCAAATCAGCTAAATTTTGATTTCCCTCAATTGTAGATAAATGACTTTTAGTATTAATGTATAGTGCTTTCATAGTTTCTTTAATATTAAATCGTTGTTTATTAAATGACCATTTTTTTCTTTTAGCTTTTCTTAACTGAAGACTTAAAAATTCTATAATTTCTGTTATTTGATTTGTATCAATAAAAATTCTATCTATATAATTTTCTGAACCATCTTCAAAATCAATACTAACAGTTCTAAAAGTATCTAATGGTTTTATAATTACTTTATATCCATAGGAACAATCTAATAATAATGATTTAGCTTTATTCATAATTTTAATGAAATTTTAAATATAATTCTCGTGCTTCTTTTTCATCTTCATTTAAACTTACTTCCTCTAAAAATCTTTCTCGGGCTATTCTTCTTATTTCTTTTTGTTCATTATGATCTCGTAATAATGCCCAAGCTTGAGCTCTATTCCAAGCATCCATTGGATGTCTTTCTTTATAAATTATTGTCATTAATTCATCAATTCTTTCAGCATATTTTTCATTACCATCAATAAAATCTTTCCACTCATCATAATAACCTTTTATTCTAGAGTCTAATTTAAAAAAATCAGGTAATAAAATATTATCCTGTCTATCTAATACTGATAGTATTCTACCTATATTTTCACAATCTTTTTTATTCACAATCTAAAATTAAAGGTGTAAATTCTGGATCTTCCGCTAACATATATTCTCTATATTCATCCTCACTAATAGCCCCTAATTTATAAAGTCTAACTATTATTTCTGTTTTATAGTTAAGGATAATACATAATTCATTAGCGGTATATTTACATTTAGCAAATGAATTTAATTCTTTTTTATAATATCTTTCAGCAAGTTTTTTATTAATCTCATTTAATTGAGTAATCAAAATTTTGATCATAGATCATTATTTATTAATTTGAATGCAATTAAAATTTCTTTAATATCTTGTTCATTATAAATTGGTCGTGGTATCATTATTTTATACCATTTTTCGAATCTCCCCCCAGCCATTCCACGTTGGGTATCATTTAAAACAGCAATTGTAAAATGTTTATATTCATTAGAATAAAATAACCAATGTAAATCATGAATTCTTATTCCACAATCCCATTTATCTGTATCTATATGATGTTTATCAAATTCAGGAGGACCTTGTTTATGAAATTTATATTTATTAATTAATAATTCACTTATTTTCATGGAATAAATATAAATCTTCATTAAAATAAGAATTTAAACAGGCTGTTAACGATCCTATCATGCCTTGTTTTTCAAATTCTGAATAAATATTCCAAGATGTATCTTGAGAATTTCCTTCAATTTGAATTCGGGGAATTAAAGTTGGGAAACAAATTTTTAAAAACATAAATCTTTTATCTCGAGTATCCAAATTTCTTTGTAAAGCTTCGATAAGTTTATCTCTACATTCTTTTTTAACTGATGTATTATTTTCCATAATTATTTAATTAAGTATCTATAATGAGGTCTTTGAATTATTCCTTCTGCAATAATAGTAAAAGCTTTAATTGTTTTTATTCCATCCGATAAGACCATTTCTAAATTAATCCCTATATGAGAGGTTATAATTGTTAGATTGGAAATATTTAAATTTTTATCTTTAATTCTATTAGCTAATTTTATAACAGAATTTTTATAGTGTTGAAAAGCTTTTTCTTCTTCTTTTTTTATATAATCATTTAATCCTATTTTAATTATAGAATACATTTCATTTTTATAACGAATAAATTCTTTACTTTTAGAAGTATTATAAAATCCTTTAGGGAACCCCAAAAATTCTATAGATGTTCCTGCATTTTTTATTTCAGATTTTATTCCTAAGTAATTACACCAATCTTCTTCTTTCCAAGTTTTTCTTTTTTCACAGATATAAAAATACTTTTCAGCCCAATTTTTAGTTTTTTCTATAAATTGATTTTTTAAGCTTTCAGTTTCGTTTTCAAGTATTTGAATAAGATTTTCCATTTATTTCCTATTTTTTCTATTAATAAATTTGATATTGCAAATATACAAAAATAACTTAAGAAATAAAAATTTTTTTACAAAACTATCAGTTTTTTAATGATATAATAATATATAGATAAAATATGTTAAGTATGCAAGATAATGAAGAAAAGTTAAGACAATTTGTTGAATCAGCAGAAAATAATAATACTGAAGCAGTTAATAAGGTATTAGGATCCGATTTATCTCCATCTTCTGGAGAATCGTTAGGAAGAAAATTTGCTGGAATTCATGATGTTCAAAATGAAATTGGATGGGAAAAATTAAAAATATCCGATTTACCTACACAGGGGTTTTTTTATCCAGAAGGTACAGAAATAGTTATTAGATCTGCAACAGCTGGAGAAATTCGTCACTGGTCAACTTTAAATGAAGATGATCTTTCCCTATTAGATGATATGTTAAATTATGTTTTAGAACGTTGTTGTAATGTTAAATTTCCAGATGGTAAATTTTCATCATGGAGGGATATTAAAGAAGTAGATCGTTTTTATATTTTATTAGCTATTAGGGAAAGAACATTTGTTAAAGGAGAAAATAAATTACAAGTAAAAATATCTGAATCAAATAGAATTGATGTTGTTAAAGATATGATTAACTATATAACTTTTGATGAAAGATTAATGAAATATTATTCTCCTGAAGAAAGATGTCTTGTATTAAGATTTAAGAATGGAAAAATTATGAAAATATATCTTCCTTCTACTGGAGTTACTAATTGGTTAAAGCATTACATTACTAGAAAAAAACAAATGCAAGAAGCTATTGATGAAGATTTTTTAAATTTTGCTCCGTTTGTAATTGGAGATTGGAGAGGATTAAATGATGCTTCTTATCAGCAAATTGTAATGGATAGTCAAGGATGGTCTACAGGAGAAATTTCTATGATTACAGAAATTAGAAGAATTTTTGCTGATACCATTAATCCTGTTATTAAATATTATGATGAACAGGGAGGTGAGCGGGTTATCCCGCTAAACTTTCAAGGCGGGATTAAATCTCTTTTCCTTATTTCAAATCCGTTTGCAGAATTGGCATAAAATTGTCTTTCTGTTTAGTATGAAGATGCGTATATCTCCATGGGATCTTAGGCAATTAGAATTTTATGAAGTAGAATATTTACTTGAAGAATTGGAGGAATTTGTAGAAGAAGAAAATAGGAGAAATAGAAAAGAAGAAGCTGAATATAAAAAGCAACAACCCAAATTTAATTCTCCTAAAATGGATTATGGAAAACCAAATTATGGAGGATTTCAAACTCCTAAAATTAATTTACCTATGCCAACATTTCAACGACCTAAATTTTAACCAACAATCCAGATCAAAAGTGCTCTTAAAAGAGCACTTTTTTTGTTTAGGGATATATAAATAAAACTTCTTTTTAAATGCAGACAGCTAATGAATTATTATATGGTATTCTTCAAGTTGCTGGAAAAATAGAACAAAATACTAGAAGTAGTTCTAAACCAGGAATTATGGGTGGTGAAGAAAAATCTAAAACTTCTTTATTATCTAATCTTGGGGGAGCTCTTCAATCTTTTGCTAAAGTTACACCAAAAGCAGTAAAGAATTTTATATCTTTTATGGATCAAATGCTTATAACTGCTAAAAAATCAGAAAAAAGTTCTAAAAATTTAAAAGATATTTCTCAGGCTTTATTAAATATGGGTCAAGGTTTACCAGGTTTAACTTCTGGATTAACTGATTTAAGTAAAGTTAAAGCTAGTAATGTTGAAAGATCTGTCCGAGGATTACATCTTTTATATGATTTTATGGAACAAATGGGGGAACCTAATAAAGTTAAAAAAGTAGATAGAGCAATAAAAACTTTTGATAAAATTGGAAAATCTTTACAAAAAGTAGCTAAACCATTAAAAGATATTTCTCTTAGCTTTATTTATTTAGGGGTTGGAATATTAGCTTTTGCTGGATCTTTATTATTATCTGGAATAATATTAAAAGTTACTAAACCTACAGATGTTTTACTATTCTTGGGTATGACTATTTTAACCATGACAATTATGTTTACCATTTTATATGCTGCTAAAAAATATGTTCAGGGAGGAATAGGGATTGCTAAAGATATGGGAATAGGTATGGCAACAATTGCTCTTGGAATTTTAGCATTTTCAATTTCTATGATTTTAACAGCAGCTCTTCTTAAAACCGAAAGTCCAACAGATGCTTTAATATTTTTAGGAGTAACTGTTTTAGGAATTACATCTTTATTTATAATCTTATGGATGGCTAATAAATTTGTTAAAGAAGGTACTAAATCTGCAATAGAAATGGGATTAGGTATGGTAGCTTTAGCTGTTGGTATTTTTTCATTTGCTCTTATATTAAAAGTTATTCCTATGATATTAGGAAAAGAATCTGGTGGAACCATAGCTAAATCTATGTTATTAATGTTAGGAATAGTTGTAGGAATGACTGCTATGTTTGCTATTTTAAGCTTTACAGGGAACTTAATTAAACAAGGTTTTATATCTATATTATTAATGTCAATAGGTTTAGCAGTACTTAGTTTTGCTATCTTATCATTAGCATATGTGTCAAAACAATTAATGACTGGAATTACCCCTGCATCAGCTTCTAAAAAAGAAAAAGATGATAATAAAAAAGAGGTATTAAATGGATTGGGTATAATAGGACTTATAATATTAGCAGCAGTAGCTTTATTCCTTATATTAGGTATTCCAGTTGTTGCTGGATTAGTATCATTAGGTGCAGGAGTAGCTATTTTAATGGCAGCAAGTTTATTTATAATGGGTAAGAGTATACAATCCCTTATGGGGGTTGCCAAAAAAATAGGAAATGAAGATATTGCTGGAAATCTTTCTAAATTAATTGGAGGAGTATTAGAAGGATTTATTCAAGGACTTGCCCCTCTTTCTGGAGGTAAAAAAGGGGTAAAAGGAATTGTTGCTTTTATGGCAAATAGTGCAAAAATATTTGCTGGGGTAGCTGTTTTAATGGCTGTATCTATTGCTCTTTCAATGTTTGCATGGGCAATATCTGCCTTTGCTGAATTAGAAACAATGAAACCTATTATAGGAACTAAAAAAGATGGTTCCCCTATATTTGGGGAAAAAGTTAATGTTGTACAAGTTGGAAGAAATATGACTTTAACTTTATCTACATTTTTAACAGAACTTTTAACTTCTACTAATACTTTAACATTATCTAAAGCTAAAGCTTTAAAAAAATTAGGAAGGGTTTTAACTGGTAAAAGAGGTATTTTATCAGCATTAAATGATTTTGCTTCAGTTCTTAAAACTTTTGCTCAATTTGGTCCAAAAGGAGAAATAGGATATGTAGATATGGTTCCTGATGGAACAGATGAAGATGGTAATGCTAAATTTAAACAAGTTCCCGGGAAAGTAAAAATTACTGTTGTAGCTAAAAATATAGCTGATTCATTTGGAACTTTTGTAGATGAGATGGTAAAACATACTAGTATGTTTGAATTAACAGGAGATAAAGGTAAAGCTATGATGAAATTAGCTACTATTTTAATGGGAACTAAAGCATATAAAGTTTTTGGATTACAATTTGGAAGGGAAAAACCGGGTTTATTAGAACCTATTACTAAATTTTCTGAAATATTAAATCAATATGCTAGTTTTGGGGATGGAAGAACTATACCTATATTAAATGATAAAGGAGAAGTAATAAAAACTGTTAATGTAGATACAATAGCTAAAAATATTATTAATACTCTCGGCTCATTTTCTAAAACATTAGGAGATATGACAGTTGAAGCAGATACAGAAAGAGCTCAAGATAATATAGGTAAATTTTCAGATTTAATGGAAGATGTTGCTGAAGTAACAGAATCTCTTGATGGTTTAACAAAACTTAATTTTACTATAAAAGATTTAGCTACTTCATTTGGAGCTTTAACCGATGCATTAAATAAATTAGATGTAACAAAATTAGCTAAAGCTGGAGAAACAGGAGCTTTATATTTAAAAAATACAGATGCATATAAAGGTTCCAGTGAAAGAATTATGAGACCTTCAGAAAGTAAAACAAGTTATTCAGAAGAATCTGTTAGTACTACTCCTACTACATCTCATGGAAAAAGTACTAGTTCCACAACAACTAAATCCGAATCAATAAAAACAGAAAATTGGAATTTAATTGCAGCTCAAATAGGCGATCAAGTAGGAGCTCAAATAGTAGCAGCTATGAAAAAAGGTCAACTTAAATTTGAATTTTCTCCATCTTCTAAAGGTTCTGGGGTTTTAACATTTGATTAATGAATATTTGGAATTATTTAAAGGAGGATTTAGTTGAAGGATATTTAGGAATAACAAATCCTATCTATAATAATATCATATTTGCTTTAATAATTATAATTTATATTCTTCTTCTTTGTTTAATAATTAAATTTCATTTAGAAATTATAGAATTAAGAAAAAAAAGGAAAATTAAACAAAGAAGAATTGATAAATTATGGCTTGAATTAATGAAAGATACTGCTTCAAAAGAAAAAGAAATAAAAATGTCTAATAGTCAAATAAAACATCTTGCAAAAATAAAACCCTTATAATAATTTGGCATATAAGATATAAAAAACTTATATGAAATTAATTAAACCATTTTATGAAATTCTTACCATAATAAATAAAGAAGAAATTTTCAAAACTATTGAAAAGGTAGCTCGTACTTGTTATAAATCTGAAGATAAAATTACAGAAACCTCTGCTGAAGAAATGATAAAATCTCTTATAAAAAGAGGGCATGAGGCAATGTTAGAATTCTCTGATATTACTGTTAAATTTATCTGTGATAGAGGGGTTTCTCATGAATTAGTTAGACATAGAATTGCTTCTTTTGCTCAAGAAAGTACTCGTTATTGTAATTATTCAAAGGATAAATTTGATAATCAGGTAACTTTTATTATTCCTGAATGGACAACTTTTAAAGAAGGTTCTTATCCAACAGTTTTTACCATGCCAGATAAAGAAAATTTTAAAGGAGAAGCTAATTGGTTTATCCATATGATTCATTCAGAAAATATCTATAATGAATTAATTAAAGATGGTTGGCAGCCACAACAGGCAAGAGCAGTATTACCTAATTCTCTTAAAACTGAAATTAATGTTAAAATGAATCTTCGTGAGTGGAGACATTTTATGAAACTAAGAACTGCTAATGCTGCTCATCCTCAAATGAGAGAATTAACTAGGCCTTTATTAGATGAAATGAAAATTAAATTACCTATACTTTTTGATGATATAATTTATTAAAATTATGCTTGATTATTTAAAAGAAGAAATAAAAAATTTTTCTGATTTACAATTTGGTAATAGAAAAGGGGTTGAAGCTAAAGGTCCTTTAAACCATTTAAAAGAAGAAGTAGATGAATTAATAGAGGTGTTAGGACAAGGAGGATTTAAAGAAGAGGAAGAATGGGCAGATTGTTTATTATTACTTCTTGATGCATTTAGAATAAGATACGGTAATGATACTTCATTTAATAAATTTTTACATTTTGCTTTAATAAAATTAGAAATAATTAAGAAAAGAACTTGGGATAAAAAACCAGATGAAAAAGGAGTTTTTCATTCTAAAAAATAAAAATATATAAAATTTAAAATAAGTTATTAGTAATGAGTATAAAAAAATTAGCTTTAACTATAAATGCTTTCGACTCTTCTGAATTATTACACGATTTAATATTAGAAATAAGAGATCAAATAGATTGGGTTGCTGCTATTTATCAAAAAAAATCTTATTGGAAAAATCCAATGGATAAAAAAGATTTAGAAGAACTTCATAGATTAAAAGATATAGGTCTTATTGATGAATTAATAGAATTTAAACCTAATTTTACTAAATATTCTAGAGAACAAGAATGTGATAAAAGAAATATGGGAATTGAATTAATGAAATCCAGGGGATTTTCTCATATTTTGAATATTGATGCAGATGAATATTATGATAAAGATCAATTTAGAACTGCTAAAGAAATGATTAATAAAAATGGATGGCCTATTACTTATTGTTCTTATGTAAATTATTATAAAGATTTTGAACATTATTTAGTTTATCCATTTAGACCTTTTGTTCCGTTTATCCATTCAACATATTTTAAATATACTTATAATACATCTGCTCCGGGACCAACTGATCCAACTAGAAGAATAGATAATCCATTTAATTTAGGAACTTATCTTTTTGAAGATGAAACTATTAGAATGGGTCATGCAGCTTGGATTAGAAGGGATATTAGAAAAAAATTAATAAATTGGAGCGCAAAAAACTTTTTTGATGAGAAACTTATCGATCAAGCAGTAAAAAGATGGGAAAATTGGAAAGAAGGAGAAGATGCTATAATGTTATTTAATGTTCCTGAAAATAGTGTTAAGGTAAAGAAATTAGAAACAAAAATCCATAAATTTGAAGTTCCCTGGTTAAAAGAAAAAAAAGAAGCTTAATAGCTTCTTTTTTATTTTAAAAATGATAATAAATTATTTTTCTTTAAAAAATCTTGTATTTTATTATCCAAAGATTTTAATCTTAAACTACCTGAAAATCCCTGATCTATTTCACTATTAGGTTTTATAATATTAAGATAAACAGTAGATCCTTCAGCACTTTTTTTGAATAATAAATTATAATTATTTGCTTCATATTGTGCAAATGTATTTCCATCTATTTGCTCAAATATTTTTTTAAAATTATATTTAGAATCAATAAAATTAATGACTGTAGTCTCTACAATATATTTTAAATTTTCTGTATCTTGAACTACTTTAGAAAAATTTAATTCTTTACTAGAAAATCCATTATCTATTTCATTTTTTAAATCATTTAAACTTTGGTTAATTTTTCTAACAATTGGATTTCCAATATTCATAGCATCTAAGGGATCTTTATTTCTTTCAAAATTTAACGATTCTTTAACAATTTTCATATTTTATGTATTATAATATTTTTAATAATCAAATTCTTTTGTTGTATAAAATACGTCAACATCTCCATATTTGGTATTATTAAAATACCATCCTCCCCAATCAGTATTTTCAACACTTTCTGCATTTAATAAATTTAATATTTTATCTTTTAATTCTTTTGTAAACTTTACATCTGGAACTAATATATCTATATCATGTTCAGATTCAATTTTTCCTTTTCCAAATCCCCCAATTAAAGAAGAATTAATAGAAATATTATTTTTAAATAAATTAAGAACATTTTTAGCATCTGTTAATGTACATAATTTTTCATTTAAAGATTCTTTAACAATTTTCATATTTTATGCATTATAATATTTTCTTAATAATGGAGTAGGTTCTCCTGGTTTATTTGGCAAAATTCCCCCATCCATTTCATCTTTTAAAATTTCCGCAGAAGTAGGATCTATTTTAATATCTTTAGCAGTAGATTTATCCTTTATAATATATGCTAATAAATTTCCTTCATCATCTCTTTTAATATTTGCAATATTTCCTTTTATCCATTTATTTTTTCCAAGAATTTTACCTCTTATTTTACATCCTATATAAATAGGTTCTGTTCCATCTTGAGGAGTTGGAGGTTGTTGAAGTTTTTGATCAAGAGGTTTTATATCATAAGTATACATTAAATTAGGTCCTCCTTTATTTGAAGATTGTCCAAATCCAATACCTCTACCCGGATTTCCGTAATAACCTCCGCCACCGCCCCATATTGCATATCCTGCACCCCCAGCCATTCCACTTTCTTTTAATATTTCATTTAAGTGATTCCTAAAAACCATAAGAGTTTTTCCCTCATTATTTTTAGCAATTTTTAATAAAGCTGGATCTTTAAAAAGAAACAATTTAGTATTTTGAGTATTTTCATAGGCATAAATATCTATATAATATTCCTTGCCTTCGAGTAATATTTTTTCCGATTTCATTTTTTATTTATTTTAACCATTCTTTTCTAGCAAGATATCCATCAACAATTCCTCCATAATAATAAATTGCTTTAGATCCATCTCTTAAAACTCCTATTTTTATAGTTAAACCCCCCATTCTAGATGATTTAATCTCTTCTTCCTCCCTAAAATCTTTATGCAAATCTTTTGCATCTATATTATTTTCATCACAATAAGTTTCTATATCTATACCTAAAATATTTTTCCAGTTATCAGGTTTATTATAATTTAATGCTTTTTTAAGATTTGGTTCATCATTTAGCCAATCATTTGTTTCTTGATCTGGTTCACTTTGCAATAAAGCATCTTTTAAAGGAAAACTTCTAAATTTACCTATATCTAATTTTTTAAATGATTCTCCTGTTCTTTCAAAATTAATAGATTCTTCTAAATTTATTTTTCCTGGCCATTTATTTATAAAATATTTTATCATATTAGGAAAAAATTTAAATTCATCAAATTGATCTTCTATTTTAGATTCTATCTTTTCTTTTTCTTCTTCCCCAATTTTTTCATATTCTTTTATAGTTTTTTTAGCTATTTCACCAGACCATAAATCTAAAGGATAAATATATTGAGTAATACTTAAATACATTGGTAAAATTTCTTGGTTATCCTTTTCTTTATCTGAAATAATTTCATCAACAGATTTTCCTAAAAATATAATTCTTTCTTTTTCTTCATTTCCTTTATATGGATTATTAAAGTAGCAATTTTCTAATATATCTTCTGTATTAAAATTTTTAAAGGATTTTAGCCATTTCATAAAAGATTTATAACCAGCATATTTTCTTTCTTTTACTTTTCCTATTTGGAGAGTATCATATGGATTTTTACCTTTTTCAAAATCCAAAAATTCATATACTTTTTTTGCTATCATATAAATAATAAATAATCTAATTGAATACTAAAATCATGCGGATTAAATGCATAAAATCCATTTATATAATTTTGAGTATCTGTAAAATCAGGAGCACTTGTCCAAATATATAATTGTCCAACTTTACTCCAATATCCATTAGTATTAATATAATCTAAATAATCTCCTGCACTCATTTCAGTATTTGTGGATTCCCCATTTAAACAAATATTAATAGTTTTAATGGATTGAGAATAATATGTAGAAGATTCTAAAGTATAAGAAACTGAAGTATCAATAAATTCATTTATACGAATATTTCTGCAATTATTAAAAGTAACTGTACTAACATCAAATAAGCAATTATAAAGTGTACATCTTATTAAAGAAACATCTATTAAAAATGAATTAAAAATAGAAGTATCTGAAATAACTGAGTTATTTATAGAACAATCATTAATAGTTGATAAGCTAATAGGAACTCTATTACCTAAAGAACTTTCTGGAATAGTTGGGTCATTTATAATATAAATTTTATCTAAAGTTGAAGGATCTACTATAAGTATATAAGCATTTATCCAAGAATTTTCAATTACAGAATTTGTTGTAGAACTATCATCATTTATAACACTTCCATAAATAGAAGAATTTAAAATTTCTATATTTCTAAATACACAATTTTTAGCATAAATTGTATCTATTGGACCAATAGATGGTTCAATATTTTCAATATCAGCTGAAACATCTGTATCTATAAATGGGCCAAAAATTATAGAAGGATCAAAAGTTATAGTAACAGTTTTTTGTAAATTAGTAATATAATTATCAATTTCGATAGGATCATATAATATAATTGTACTACCAACATGATTAACATAAAACCATTTATCATATTCTGTTATGGTTGATATATTAGGATAAGATCCTTTTAAAATAATTCCTTGCATTGCAGAATTAGGGTATTTTGCATAAGGAACATCTAAATCTATATTTTCTTCTAATATCCAAGTTTGAGAAATCCTGGAACCATCAATAACTAAAGATAAAAATGGGGATGAAGCATCTTGAGAAGCATCAATAAGAGTTAAATTGACATTAGTTATTTTATAATCATATCCTTCTTGAGTTCCTGTAAAATTTAAATTACTTGGATCATATAAAGCTTCAACTTTTGCTGTTAAATTTGATAATGCAAGACTTAAAGCAGTATCAATACCAATTCCATTTGCATAATTTCCAGATGCTTCTAAATTTAAATTAACATATTTAAAATTTCTATAAAATCCAATAGAAAGATCTACTTCCATAAAATAAGGATTTATAGTGCTTTGTGTTAAATAAGGAAATAAAAATCCTTGAGTTCTAAATTGAAGACCTTTAGATAATCCTCCTATAAAAACAACTTCTCCAGCACTCAAAATTTGACTTTGAATACTATATGCAGATACTGGTATTTTAATATCCGAAAAATTTATACTCGCTAATATATCAGCACCTTTAATTATACCAATTGTTTCATTTGGCAAAAATTCTAAATAACTATTATCTCCTGCACCTGCACAAGGAGATAAAGCAGGATAAACATAATTGTTGGAGTCATTATTAAATAAATCAGCCATTATTCTTTAATTTTTTTACTTAAAATTGAATATATAATAGATTACTATATTGTATATACTCAAAAAATTTGATTAAGAAAAAATGCTAAATTTTTAAGCTAGAAACCAAAAATACTTATTTGTACTAACTAAAAAAACCCTAAAACATATGTTATTATGTTTTAGGGTTTTTAATTGAGTAGCGATGATTATAATTTATCCCACGTAGGTCTATTATCTGGTTCAGGAATACCGAATTTATCCACTTTATGAAGTTTTTTTGAAACAGTTTTTACATCAATAACTTCTACTCCATCTTTAATTACTGTTGGTGCAAAATCGGTTTCTTTTTTGTCTTCTACTATTTTAGATTCTTCTTGTTTTTTATCTTCATCTTCTTGTTTTATTCTTTCTATTAATTCCTCACCCGGAGAAATCTTTTTTAATTCTTCAGGGTTTATTTCTTGAGGAGCGAGTAATCCCCTTTTTATACTCGCTCCTATTCTTTTTTTGGTAAGGTAGGGTTTTTATTAGGATCATTTTTAATAAATTTACCTTTTTTAAATATATTATGATCTTGATCAACAAATTCTTTCATTAAATGCCAACCTTGTACTCTATTAGTTGGGGATGGAGAATATTTGTCATTTTTTTTCTTTGTATAAATTCTTGGTTTAGGATTTATTGTTTTTGTTTCAAGGTCTAATTTAATTTCAGGAATACTAGTTTCTTTAATTTCCATTTTAGGTAAATCTATAGAAGAATCAATTTTTTCTGATTTTTCGGGTCCTTTTAAATCAAATTCCATTGCTGATTGAATTAATTCTTTTTTTGCTTCATTATTTTTATTACTAAAAGCAAGGTTAAGATCAAAATTTGGATTTTGCTGAAGATTTATTTCTTTTTGGGGACTTATTACTTGTATTCCCCCTTCCCCTAAAGTTATATTTTCTTGACTTCCAATATTATTTAAAAGCTTTTCTCTTAATTCTTCTAATTGAACTTTTTTTGGAGGAATATTATCTATATAGTCTTTAGGAATAGAACTTTTATCTGTATAATTATAAAGTCTTTCTCTTACCCTTTTATTAACTTCATCTTCAATTTTTTTATCAATTATAATTTCAGAATTTTCTTCATTTTCTTCTTCATTTTCTTTTTTATCAAATACTTCTCCTCTAGCTAATCGAATATTATCAGCAACAAGAGCAGTCATACCTAAAGCAACAAGAGGAAGAAGTGCACCTGATATCCAAGAAATAATTACTTTATACATTTCAGGACTTTGCCCTTCAACCCAAAATAATATAGCTCTTTGCCAATATGTCCAACTATTATCATTAACAAAATCCATAAATTTAAAGGATGCATAAACATTTGCTGTTATTTGTAAGGCTGTTAATAAAAACATCATTAACCAAGATAATAATCTATTTTTATTTTCAGTCATAAGAATTGAAAATAAAACAGCAGCTTGTCCTATTTCATAAGCAGATCCTAAAAGAATTGCCATTCCTAATTTATTTGATAATTGAAAAAATGTTATTGCATGTAAAGTAGATACAAAAGCTACTGCAAGATAGAGGAGTGTAAATGTTCCTATAAGTGCCCAATAAAGTTTTTTATTTTTTATCTTCATAATTATTTTTTATCTTGAGTTTCAATTTTAATAGTAGTATTTGCTTTAATTTTAGTAGCAGTATTTTCTATAGCTTCTGCTCTTTTTTGAGCTTCATCTACTTTTACTCCTGCAAGTTTAAGTTCAAATGTTAAATCACGAATTATATAATCTTTTGTATTAATTTCTTTAGAAAGAGAATCAATTATGTGATTTTGTTTTTGGGTAATTGTATCACATTTAGCTATTAATGTTTTTTCCATTCTTTTTATAGAAACTTTTCGAATACAAGATTGAAAAGATTTAATCATTAATAGAAAAAATAAAATTATAGCAATTAATTTTAAATTTTTCTTTAAAAATTTTTCCATTGTTAGTTTTTATTTATATATTATTTATTTTAAAGTCTTATTATTTTTACATTTACTAATTTCTCAATTATTTCATCAAATATTGAAATATCTATTTTATTATTTATTTTATTATCTATTTTATTATGATTATCTTCTTCTTTTATATTAGAATCTTCTACTTCTTTTACATATAAAATTAATTTCATAATTAATAGAGTTTTTATTTTATACAAAAAAAAGAGATTTTTGTTTTTAAAATCTCTTATATTTTTTATTTAAAAATAAAATTTATATAGAATCATTTCCAGTAGAAGAATCTATTATTTCTATTTCTTTTTCATAATAAAATCCTTGTTGCATAGCTGCATATCTATCCTGTAAAAATTGAATTTCTTTTAATTCTTCTCTAGCTTTTTGAAGAGCTAAAGAAACTGCTTCCATTAATGGTAAATATTGTTCCCCTTCAGCTTCAAAATTTTTTGCTGATTCGAGACCAATTCCTCCAGGGTTCATTAAAGAATAATAAGTAAATTCTACAGCTTGATATCCAAGTTTAAGAGGTTCTTTACCATTTAAAAGATTAGTAGCAGCTTGTAATTCTTCTTTAAGTTTTACAACCCCCATCCAACCATTTTTTGTCCAGAAAATACGGTTATCTACAAAATATTGTAAATATTCTACAAATCCTCTAGATTGTTCTTCTATTCCTATTTCCCACATTTTACCTGGAAAGTTTTTAGCAGCTTTTTCAAATTCTTCTCCAGCAATTTTTATTTCTTCATCAGTAGGTTTATTTTTAGTTTCGGCAACAGCTTTATCTAATTTTTCTTGTAAATCTTTAATATTATTAATCTCGATTTCTGCCATAATATAATTTTTATTCTTTATATAGTTTCATATAAGATAAGTTTTAAGTAAAACCATTTTTATATAGGATATATATTTAAATGACATATCTAATATGATTTTAAATGCATTAAATAATCAATTTGTTATACAGTTTTCTAAAAATATGTTTTATCCAGAAGTTAGAAAAAAATGGGAACCTGTTGTTAGAAGATTGAAATTACCTTATGAAAGTATTGAAGATTTTATTAATGCATCAGTTCAAAGTATTAATTTTCCTTCTGTTGAATTACCTACTGTTGAACAACAACAGCAACAATATAAAATTGCATATAGAGGGGGAAAAGAATTAGAAGCAGTTTTAGATAAAAATTTAACTCTTACTTTTAAATTATCCGAAGGCTTTATATCATATTGGATATTATTTGAACAACTTGAAATGTTTGTAGCATATGGGGATTCTATTCCTTTTTGGCCTCCTATGTATGTTTCTTTTTTAGATCATCATGGATTTGAATTAGTAGCTTTTACATTTCATAAAATAGTTCCTACCAATTTATCTCAATTTGAAATAACTTATGCTCAAACAGCTGCAGAGTTTAATACTTTTACCATGAATTTAAGATATAATCGTTATACTATAAAAAGAAGAATAGAAGAAGATATTACTTCTAATATATAAAATAAAATAAAAATATGAATGTAACTTGGGAATATAATAGTAGAAAAGTTTGGGAATTTTTAGAAGAAAAAAATCTAAAATTCATTAATTTAACTTCTAATGAAATTTATGAACAACATATATCTAATAATCCTGTTTTATTACAAAATTATTCCGATTTTAAATATTCAGGAATAGAAGGAGAACATCCAAACGATAAAAAAATTTTAGAATCTAGAGAATCTTTTTCTAGATTATCTTCTGAAAATCTTAATGAAAAAGATGAAGTTCCTACTTTTCTTGATATGAAATATACTCTTTCATCTAAAATATTTGAAGCTGAAGAAGTTGTTGGAACAACTCCAGAACAATTACAAGAAGCAGAAAAAGCTTACTATACAATTTTAGATAAACTTAACAAAGGAGAAGAAATTGATGAAGGATTTTTAGGAGCTTTAGCAGGGGGA
>OEHO01000012.1_pt1 | contig 18842 bp, 25 predicted proteins | sample 1539131 | NCBI WGS metagenome assembly OEHO01 (sample SAMEA4074282, study PRJEB22523) | metagenome | biome: Groundwater | place: Australia | collected 23-Apr-2015
TTCTAAATCATAAAACATTGCAATACATGTAATTATTGAAGCTTTATAAGTATCTCCTATATAAAAATTTTTATAAGGTTCCTTTAAAAATAATTTTTTATAAATATCTTTTGAAAAAAATCCCTGAATACTATGACAATAATTTCTAGATTTTTCCTGAAAAACCCCTTCTGCCGGATCAATTCCTATTTTAAAAAATTCTTTATTTGAAACAAAACTTAATAAAGTTCCATCATTTGAAGCAATATCTAAAAATATTTTTGCTGGAAAATCTGGAATACTATTCAAATTAGATTTAATCCTAGATAGATTTGTAGCAGATTCAGCAATATCTTTCAATTCTTTAGTCATGGTATCATTAGTTCCTGAATGATACCAATATTTTCCATACATAAGATGCTTATCAGCATTTTCTTTTAATTGAAGAGATTGAGTTTCAGGACTTAACATAATTGTTAAATCTTGTTTATCAATACCTCTATAATCTCCTTCAGTTTTAATAAAATCCGAAATATATAATTTGCCTAACGAAAATAATTCCGTCATTGGTTTTTGAGTAATTCTACAATTCATTATTTTCTAATATTTTGATAATTTTTTTCAAACCAATTAATAGTTTTGTCTAATCCTTCATCTAAAGATGTAAAATGATACCAAAAAGCATTTGTTGATGCAGTCATACGAGGTATTCCTCCGGGTTTACTAAAATCATATTTTATACGATTTTTTTGAATCTTAAATTTGTCTGCTATTTTAAAAGATAATTCTGAAATAGTATATTCTTCAGGATTTACTGCCATAAAGGGTTCATCTTTATGCCAATTAGATTCAGCCCATTTAATTAATTGAGCAAGATCATCACTAAATATAAATTGTCGAAGAGAACTTCCATCCCCCCAAATAATAAAATCTTCATTATTTTTAGACACATAATCAGCTTTATTTATTAAGGCAGGAATAACATGACTATTTTCTAGATTAAAATTATCATTTATACCATAGATATTTGTTGGAATAATATTTATCCAATTTCTATTAAATATTCTTTTATATGATTGAACTGTTAACATTCCAATTCTTTTAGCCAAAGAATATCCTAAGGTACTCGGATGAGGTAAACCCTCATTAATTTGTTCAGCAGTTAAAGGATATATAGAATCTTGTGGAAAAATACAAGTAGATAAAATATTTACGAAATTGGAGATACTGCTAGAATGACATGCATCAATAATATTATTATTAATTAATAAATTATTGGAAAACATATATTGAGTATATAAACTATTTTTTAATACCCCTCCTACATCTGCTGCACAATGAATAACTGTATCAACTCCATTATCTTTCATAAGAGATATATAGGATTTGGTTTCTTCTCTTGATAATAAATTACAATCCCTTCTTGTATGCTTTATTACATTTATATTTTCTTTTTCATAAGCACGTACAACTGCACTGCCTAATAATCCTGAAGATCCTGTTACTAAAACGGTTTTCATATAACTTTATTCTATTATTTGCCAATTTAACTTTAATTTAGGTTGTTCATGAAAAGATCCTCTTACATATTTATGATAAAATAATTTACCTTTAACTTTTAATTGCATAATATCTATAAGAGTTAACATTGAACTATTTATTTCATGTATTTCTTTAGCTCTTTCTAAAGTATAAAAAAGATCAAAAAGACATACATCTTGTAAATCCTCTAACCTAATACATTTTACATTATTATCAATATATTTTTTATCTATAAAATATTCTCTAGCAGGATCTTGATGGATAAAAATAAATTCATCATCATCTTTTAATTTTAATCTATTATAATAAACTTCTTTTTCTTTTTCTAAATCTCGTTCAAAATAAAATTCATCCCATTTATCATTAAAAGGAACTTTTGCTGTTTCATAAAAATGTTGATCAAATGGTTTTGCTGTTCCTAATTTAAGAGCTGTAACAAAATCTTCATGTCCAAAAATTAAAAAATTTTTATTTGAATTAGCTTTTATAAATAAAAGAGTTGAATTATGATCAGAGAAAGGGATAAAACTAACATTAGGAAGACTAAAAAATAATCTCCTAAGATTTGACATATGTCTTGAGCCTAAATCTCTAACTAACAAAACTATTTTATTATATTTTTTAGAATAAAATTTAATTATAGAATAGCAAAGAATATGATCTCCTATTTGGGTTTGAGAATAAATATATAAAGTATTTTCCATGAACATTATATTTAAAAATATATAATTAGTTTTATAATATTATTCTCAAATAATATTAATTAACCAAGATTCAAAATTATTTAAATTATTTTCTAATTTATTTTTCTGTTCTTCAGTAAAAATTGGTTCATTATAGTATTTATAAAATAAATCATTATTTATATCCATTTCTTTTATTAATTCTATTGATTTTTCTGCTCCTAATTTTCCAACATTTATAAATGAATTTTCATTAAATTCTTCCCCTATTTTATTAGATCCATCATAAATAGGCATACTTCCGCATAAAAAAGCATCCATTAATTTTTCTGTACAATAATATGGGTATTTTGTATTTTCATATGCAATAGAAAATTTATGAGGATTTTTTAAAAAAAATTCATCTTTAGCATCTCTCCAATATCTATCTTTTGACAATTTTTGTAAAGAAAAATCATTTGTTAAAAATCTACCATAAGAATTGATTGATTTATATTGGGATAAAGAATAAAACATAGAATTCCTAAACATATTTGATGAATTAGAAACAGTAAAGGAACAGAATTTTTTAAATTCTTCAATTTTTAATTTAATTTTATTAAAAAGTCTTTCTTTAATTTCAGGTTTCAATAAAATATAAACTTGCCATAAAGGAAGCCTATAATTTTTATTATTTGCTGGATCAAAGGATATAGTATAATTAGCTCCATTAAAAGCTAAATTTATATTATCCCTAATTGTTTGATTATAATTATTTCTAATATTTTCAGCTATAAAAAGTATCTTTTTACATTTAAATTTAGTGTGACTATTACCAAATATAGAAAAAAATAAAATATCAGGATTTTTTTGATCTAATGAAACGTTATAATATTTTTTTAAAATAGGTAAAATAAAATTTTCATCTTTCCATTCAGGCCAAAAATCACAAAAATGTATTCGTAATTTATGCATATATTAATAATTTAATATTGATTCAATATGATATTTTATAGTAAAATAAAACTTTCTTCTTCCTGTTGTATTATGAGTTCCTAAAGCATAATAAAAATCCCCAGATAAAAACCTTATTCCTTTATTCGGATAATTACATCTTGATATCTGCCATGGTTGAGGATCTGTAAGATTTACCCAACTTTCAGGATCAGCACATTCTATACAAACTGTATTTGTTGAAAAAGGCATTACTTTAATGTATGAATTTTGTTCATATGCAAAAGGATTTTGAGGCTGTAGTTTTGTTTCCCAAAACAGTAATCTCTCATAAATATTATAAGGAGTGGATTCAGGCGTATAAACAGCTAAAACGGTATCAGCATATAACATAAAACAAGCCATATTATTATAATTCAATAGACTATTATGTTTAATAGTCATTCCATCTATAACTATTATTTTATTAGTCCCCGGTGAAGCAATTAATAATGTGTCAAAATAATTTCTGATTTTAGATGAATCAACCCAAACAGTTTTATATAAATATGGGGTTTGATTATTAATAAAAGAATTAGTGGGGATTTTTCCAATACCATTGGAATTTCCTATAGTATCTTCTCTATATAATATATGTTTTGTTTGAGCATTTATAATTAAAGAGTATAATACTAATAGTGTAATAAAGATTAATTTTTTCATAATTTTATTTTATATAATTTTTGTTTGTATTAAATTCCCATCATTATCTACTGTTAAAGAATATTTATCTCCATTTGGAGAACTTAATATTAATGAAGAAACTCCTGTCCCCGATAATATTAAAGTTAAAGTTAATTCACTATTATCATTTATTTGTAACATATATAATATATTATCAGGAGATTTAAAATTAAAATATGATATATAAGGCATTCCAATAACTACGGTTTGTATTAAATTTCCATCATTATCTAATTCTAATTTATATAATGTTCCATTTGGGGAATTTAATATTAAATTTTCATTTATTAATTCATCATTAAATGAAATTAATAAATGATTAATATTTAGTAAATTATTATTATAAGTTACATATTTCATAAATTTTTTAATTTTATCTTAATTCAATATCTATAATTCCTTTAGAAGTATATTTACATATTAATATTCTATTCTCAAATTTATGGGCATTTATAGATTCTTCTATCATATTATATGTATTTACTGGGGAGGATCCTGTTCCAGCATAAACAGGAGCATTAAACCATCCTATTTTATATAATTTTTCAGAAATAGGGTCTATATCAATAATACTAGGATAATTATAAGGAGTAACAATTATTTGATTATTTTTTATTTTACAAGGAAATGGAGTTCTGTATCCAAAATGTCCATAAAGTCTATTAGCACTATTTGGCAATATTTTTATTTGAATTAAAGTTCTATTATAAGGATCTACTTTTACTATAGGCATTGTAAATGACCAAGGAAATAATAAAATTTGTCCATCATCTAATATAATATAGCTTCTATCATAATATCCATTTAAAGACCCCCATATTTCATATGTTTTAGATATAGGATCAATATCTAAAAATCCTGTAGCATTAGTAGGTATTCCTAATACATGACCATTATTTAATAATATAGCAGTATAATATAAATTAGAACCAGTAAAAGTACCATATGTTTCAACAGTTTTAGAAATAGGATGAATATGAAGAATTTTAGTAGCAGATAATGGAACACATACTATTAAATCATCATTTATTTTTACTCCTTTTTGATATTTAGTTCCAACTTCTAAAGATCCATAAGATTCTGTAGTTTGATTAATAGCATTAATGTTTACAACTTTAGTTTCTGCTTTTGGGATAGCTACAATTAAATTATCATTAATATATTCTAAACCACAACAATTACCTGCTGAATAATATGTAAATACATTAGTCCCGAATGTAGTAATATTATTAGTACTAGGATTATAAATAGTTATTCCTACATTATTAGTAACATTAGGTCTTCTCGGTATATTTAATATATTACCGTTAGATAATGTTACTGCTATTACATCTGTTTGTCTATTAAATCTACCTTGTAAACTAGAAGAAGAACTATCAAAACTACCATAAAATTGAACATTGTTTGTTAAAGTATTAATATCACAAATTCTAGTTTCATTATATGGAAATCCTATAATATGATTATTAAATGCAATAGTTATATCTTGATATGGCCCTAAACTATTTGATGATAAATTTATAAGAGGACTTAATATTTCAGTAGTTTTATTAATTATATTATATTTTAAAATTCCATCATTATAATCTAATGGAAATGCGAAAATATTATTATTTATTAATTCACTTAAAATTACACCAGCTCCAGTTGATGTTTCCCCCCAACAACTTATTTTTTTAATTCTAGATTCAACTTTATCTAATATAATATCTAAATTACTTCCAATTTGTTCATTTGAATAAATTAAAAATAAATTATTAGAAACATCTGAAAAAATATAATTATTTAAATATAATTGACTTAAATCGGAAATTAATACAACTTTAGCACTATTTGAAGCGTCAGGAGATGTTCCATTATAAAACTGACTGAAACAACCAGCACTACTACAAATATATTGAAGTCTTATATCTGTATTTAAAGCAATTGAATCATATGGGGTTGTCGTTGTTAATGCTGAAGCATCTAAATGAGAAGAACTTAAATCTTTATAATAAAGTGAAGATTCTAAATCAAATTTAGTATAAAATAAAACATCTTCCCCATTTGGAGGAAATTGTTCATAATAAACGATTTTATTATTAGTCGAAACTATTTTATTAATACAATTTATATAACTCATTTTCTATTATTTATTTTATATATTATAAAAAAAGAAAAGGAGTTTTATTTTTAAAATTTAATAAAAATCTTTTTTATTCATAATTTTCATTAGAATATCCTAAATTTAAAATCGTTGGATTGTTATTATAATTCATTTCATTTCTTATATTAGATCCAAGAGCTGTATTAGGTATACAAAGAGTAGGAATTGCACTATAAATTTTAAAATTTTCTTCTTGCATTTTATAAGTTACTAAATCACTTATAGTAAAAAAATTATTTTGTCTTTTAATATATTCTTCCATAAATTTTCTATTCATTGCATAAGTCATTAATGACCAAGAATTTTTAGATTTTATCCATTTAGAATTTATTCTAATATTTTCTGGAACTAAATTATACATAAAACTATAAAAAAGTAATAATTCCCAGTCTTTAGGAACATTATCTAAATATTTGTCTAGTTTTGTATTAAAATCCTTATGGAAAAGAATATCATCTTCAAAAACAAAAATATTATTACATCCTTCTTCTAATGCTTGTTTAATAACAGCATAATGTGATAAAGCTGCTCCTATTTCAAAGGGTTGATTTAAATTAAAATGGCCTTTTTTAGAATCAATAATAGGTTTTATTATATTTGGTATAAATCCATATTTAACAGCTGTATACCATTCTACATCAATACCTAATTGATTAAATTTTAAGACCATTTTTTCTTTTTTATCTGGTCTTTCTATAAGATTTATACAAACAACTTTATCAAAATCTTTATTTAATCTATGTTTTTCAGCCATTTTAATAATTTAGGATTGGAATAAATTTTAATTTCTAACCATTCAGAATATTCTTTAGTAAAAACTGTATTTCTATTATTTCCGATATAAGTAGCAAAAACCCCAGATTCTTTATGATAAAGATCTCTTAATATTCTTGAACCTTCCCCCAATTTTTCTTCCATCCAAGATCCATATTTAGAAGTAGGAACCCCCCATCTCCAATTTTTCTTTGGCATAGATGAATATTTTTTTGAACCATCTCTCATAGTAGTCCATACAGGAAGATCTCCTGTATCTCTTTGATATGCTAATCTAACATCTATTTCATTCATAATTATAATATTTTATATTTTTTATATAAAAATAGACTAAAATAGTTTTCATAAAAAAAGAGATTTTTTAAATCTCTTTTTTTATGATTCTTTCATAAATTTATCTAATTTAACTTTTTTCTCTTGATGAATTTTTTCTTTAGCAGCTATTTCTGCTTCTTTCTTTTTTTCTTCTTGAGCTTGTTTAAATTTCATAATTTGTTCTTTCATAGCTCCTTTAAATGAATTTTCAAAAAAATCTTTAAATTTTTCTATTACTGTTGGACTATCGGTTCTAAAAATTTCTTCTCTTTCTTCTCCAGTCATATTAAATACAGCAAAATATTCATGAGTTTTTTCATCAGTATTAAAATCTTCTATTTCTTCAGATTTTTCTTTATCCAATTCTAATTCAGCATCTAATTCAGGGGTTTCTGATGTTTCATCATCAAGATCTAAATCAATTTTAGTCTCATCATCTTTTTCATTAAGACTTTCTTTTATTTCTTTTTCTTTTTCTGCTTTTTTGTCAGATTCATCTTCTTTTTTAGATTGTTTTTCTGATCTTTTGCTTTTGTTTGTTTCGTCTTTTTCATCTTTAAATTCTTCTTTTTTTTCTTGATCAACTTCTTTTATTTGATCCTCTATTTGTTCATCACTTAAAGCTTCGTCAGGAAGCATAAGAACCCCTGCAATATAATTACTATCAAACATTTTGTATAATTGACCCCCATCAAAACTTTCAGTAGATTTTTTATTTTCTTCCCAGAAATCTTTATATTTAATAATTTGATCATTAGCTTCTAATTTAAAACTATCTAAATTATTAATTAGTTTATTAATTATTTCAATACCTTCTTTTTCTTCTTCTTGTTTAAGTTTCTTTTCATCTGAAGAAAAATCTTTTTTTTCTAATAAAGAAAAAAATTGAAAATCTTGAAATTGTCTTAAATTTTCTTTTACATAATATTTCATAAATATCTTTTATTTAAATTATTCTAATGTAGATAAATATTTAAATTTCTTTATTTCAGCACTAAAATCTCCTAAAAGAGAAATCATGCATTCAAAAGATGTAATTTTGTATTCTTCAATTAATTGATTTATTTCTTTATCTATTTCATCTAATATAAATTTTGATGAAGCAATTCTTATATCAGATATATTATTACTTACTGTATTTATTTGGGGTCTTTCAAATATACCTAAAGTACATTCACCAATAAGATCTATCTGATTATCTAATACATTTAATAATTCATCTGTCATTTTATGTTCAGCAAAAGAACAAGTTTGCCAATGATTTATTCTTATTTGATTTCTAAAACCTAAAAGTTTCATTAAAGAACAAAATGTTTTATCTTTTAATCCTTCTTCTCCATAAGAAGGAGATTGAATTCCTGAAATTATATTCATAGAGATTTCTTTTATTTTATATATCTATTCTTTATTCAAAAAGATATATATAAAAAAAGTAATTACATGAAATATTCACAATTTGTACAATTTAATCAATTATTAGAATCTAATAATATAGAATTAAATATTTGGTTAAATAATTTTGAGAATTTAAATGAGGCAGAAGAAGATACGGATAAATTAAATACTAAAACTGGAAATATACTTACTAAAAAAGGTAGATTAAGAAATTCTTTAAATGGCCATGCAAAAAAATTAATGGATAGCATAAATAAAGATATTGCAGATAAATTTCTTAAACCTATTTACGATTTAAAAATCCAAGTATATAAAAAAATTGCAGAATTAGGTAAAGGTAAACAACCTAAAGAAATAGTAGATGCTTTAAGAGGAGATTTACAAAATATTCAAAAAACTCAGTCTAAACAAATAGATCAGATTGAAAAATATGCTCAAACAAGTATATCTAATTATACAAAGAAAATAGAATCAGCAATTCAGAAAAAAGGATTAAAAGAAACAAGTATAGCAGATCTTCAAACTTATTGGGGATTACTTTCTACTCAAATTTTAATGAATCTTTTACAAAAAATTGCTTTACAAGATGATAAATTAATAAATGATACAATTAAAGATGCAGATATAATAAAATCTGCAAAAATAATTAATAAAGCTATTAATAAAAATTTAGATGCAAAAACAGAAGAATTAAAAAAAGAAACAAATGAAAAGAAAACAGAAATAAAAGCTTCTGATGAAAAAGAAAAAACGGAAGGAAAATCTGAAGAAAAATCTTCAGAAGAAACTAAATAATAATTTAAAATTAATTATATAATAATGGGTAATATAGCAGAAAAAGAACTCACCCAAATAATATGTGAAGAATATAATATAATTCCTTTATTAGAAGATAAAGATAATGATGGAGGTATATCTACTCCATTTCAAAGGATGTTTTCATTTCCTTCTAGAGCTATTAGATATAGAAAAGCTAAAAATGTTATGTCTAAATATGCTAAAAAAATTTTATCTCGTTCACAAAAAATTATAAAAAAATTTGAAGGAGAATTAGAAAAATCTATAATAGAAATAGAAAAAAAAGGAAATGATCTTCAAGATCAATTATTAAAAGCTAGAAATGCTGGAAAATATATGGAAGAAAAAGCTATAATAAACCAGCAAAAAAAATTTAAAGCCGATGTTGAAAAAAATCAATCTGATAGAATAAATCATTTAAATCAATCTATTGATAGCTTAATTAGTGCTTATACTACAGGTATACATAAAAGAATAGATGAACCAGGATATATTTTAAAAGTAGAATTATCTGAAAAAGGTAAAACTGATTTAAAATTTTTATGGGAAGAATATATTTCTACAATTAAACAACAAATATATGAAAAATTAATACAAATTATTAATAATAAACATGTAAAAGGAATGGAATCCCTTATTGCTAAACTTGAAGTTGAAATAGAGGATGCTGAAGATCGTAGACAAGTTAATAGAAGGTCCCGAACAAATATATTTAATCAAGAAAGAAAAGAATATATCGAAGAAAAAAAGAAAAGAGAAAAAGAATCAGAAGAAAAAATTTCTAAAAAAGAAGAACCAGAAAAAGAAGAAGAATTAGAAAAAAAAGAATCTTTTAATACTTTAAAAAAACATTTAGATGATGGATTACCTGAAGGAATTTTAGATGAAGATGAATCTTATCCTATTAAAACTGGTAAACCTCCTGAATTTTATGATCTTTATTTAGAAATAGATGATAAATCTAAAACTATAACAGCTCTTTTTTTTAAAAAAGAAAGTTCATTTAAAGAAGATAAACCAGTAAAAACTATTGAAATAGATGATTTTGATATTGCAGATAAGATTATAAATATGGTTGAAGAAGGAGAGGAAGCTCAATCTTATGAAGAACAAGATATTAAAGCTGAAAAATATACAAAAAATCTTATTAATGATATAGATACTTTGTTTAAAACTAGAGAAAAACGTATAAAAGAAGTATTTAGTAGTAATTTTTATCTTAAATATAAAGAACCTCAAGTTATAAGATCTTTTTCTAAATTTATTATTGGAGAAATAATGGATAATCCTGAAGAATACGATAGACAATTAAAACTTTTACAAAATCCTCCAATAGCTGATAAATCTTTATTAATTCTTTTTTTAAAAGAATTTCGTCAAAAATATGAAGCTCAAAATGAATCTTTTATTTCCTTTAAAAAATATAAATATTATTTATAATATGAATAAACAAGAAAAAATACCATCTTTAGAAGAATTTATAAATGAAGATTTTTTTAATCCTTTTGATATAGATGATAATAAGAAATCTACTCCTAAATATATGTCAGATTATGGTGGTTTTTTTAAACAAAGGAAAGAAGCTTTTAATTTAGCACGAGTAGAATTTACTAAAAGACCAGGAGGAGATTATTCAGTTTTTGGAAAAACTCAATTTGCTAAAGGAGAAATTATTGAAATTTGTCCAGTTATATTAACAGGGGAAATTGCCAAAACTTTAGATAGAGTAAAAGATATTATTTTTGAAATTGATAAAAATAAAGATCAATGGGGGATTGTTTTAGGATATGGATCTTTATATCGACATTCTCAAAATGCTAATATTGATTATGCCTATAATCCTAAAAATAGACAAATGTATTTTGTTGCAAATAAATTTATAAAATTAGGAGAAGAACTTACAATAAATTATGGAGATGATTATTGGGCAGAAAGAACTACTTTTAATACAATGGCTGAATTACCTGATGTTAATAAAAATACAGCTCCAGTTAAGCAAGAAAATGAAAGTATGGTTCAACCTAGTTCGGCAGATATTGAACAAAAAAAGAGTTCTAATCTTTTTTCTCAACCAAATGATAAAAATAATCCTGCAATAAGTGGAGTATCTCTTCAAGGAATAGGACAACAATAAATTTTAAAATGTGATGATAGATGTAATACAAATTGCACTTCTTGAAAAAGTAAGTGAATTAAATAAGGAAGGTAAAACTGAATACATCCAAAAAATATCTGGATCATTTAATTTAAAAAAATATTTTAAAGAATATTTAAAAGAAGAAAATTTAAATAAAGAAGATCAAGAAAAAATATTATCTGAATTTTCTCAAAAAATATTTAAAGATTTATGTAATAAAGTAGTAGAAAAAAATTTTTATGATGCAGTAGGAATATGGATAACTATTGGAGATAAAGTTTTAGATAATAGTTTAGATTTATCTGTTTTAGAAAATATTCAACAATTTGGGGAACCTGGAATAATTCCAATTTTCGAAATTATAAAAATGACACTAGATCAATATGAGAGCAAAATTAGTTAAAGAAAGTATTGAATATTTAAATGAATCTAAGAAAGAATCATATAGTATTACTAAATCTGAAGATAATGAATTAGAAATTAAAAATGCTGAAAAAAATGTAGTTAAAAAAGCTCCTGGAAAAGAAATAATAAATTTTTTAACTCAATCAGGAGGGATGACTAATATTAATGCTAAATCATTAGTAGAAGATTTAATAAGAGGTGATATAAAAATAAAACTTTTTATAGCTAATCCTAAAATATTTAAAACTAAATGATAGTAAAAGAAAATCTTAATTTTGATAGAAGCGAATCTAATCCATTAACTAAATTAGATATTGGTAGAGGATGGAAAGGAGTTGTAAAAGATTTTAAAGAAGAATTAGAAAAATTAAGAATAAATGTTGAAGAAAATGATAGTTTTCAATATGGTCCAGAAGTAAGAGAGTTTATAATAAATGATAGAGATGATTCTTATATTATTAGTAGTTACCAATTATCTTATACTACAAAAAAAATTGCTAAAGAACAATTTGAAGATATTGGAGATTATGGGTTTCAATTAGCAGATCAAAATGGGGAATTATTAATAGATAATGATTATACAGGTGAAAAAATTATTAAATATTTAACAAAACAAAAATATGGATCTTTAAAACAAATAAAAGGAAAAATAAAAAACATCGATAAAACTATACAAGAATTACAAGATCAAAAAAAGAATTTAGAAGAATACATACAAAAATTAGAAAATAAATGAAGGCCCTCTTTATAAAGGAATCATTAGAAAAAATACAAAAATTTAATAAAGATGATTCTGTTTTTGGTAAACTTAAAATAGGGAATAATCCTTTTAATATTTATTCATCTAAGTATTATATTAATTATATTGAACCAGAAGATTGGGATGATATTATATTGGATACAGCTGCTGAATTATTAGGTGTAAATAAAAATAAAATAAAAGTTTTATCTGAACCAGATGAATCTTTTAAAAGAGATGATTTATTTTTCTTACCTCAAAATATAGCTCTTGAAATATATGAAAAAGATAAAAATAATATAATAGAAGAAAAAACTATTTATAGAGATTTTAGTATAGAAACCCCAGATAGCAAAGATATTAAAGTTTATACTTTTGAAAAAAGTTCTAGGAATATAATTTATGTTTTATTAAGAAAAGAAGATAGAGACGAATTTGAGTGGGGAATAATAATATTAGGAGCTCCAGATATTTTTGAATCATATAATTTTAATCGTAATTTAAATCCATTAGATTCATTAGAAATTGGAATGCAATCTAAGAAACGTCTAATTGATAAAATGGAAGAATCCTATAAAAGAGGATATTTTAATCAAAATAAAAAAGATTGGGGGTTTAGTTATCAATTATGGCATTCAACTTTAAAAAAAATATGGTCTCCTTTAACTAAAATCGATATTCTTAATGATAAAATTATTATAGATTCATCAGTATTAAAAAACGATCATTTAAATTTAATAGTTAATTGTTTAAATTTTGTTCAATGGAATTGGAATTTAAAAGCAGTATCTTTTAATATTTATGATAAATCTGTTTTTACTTTTGTTTCCCCTATTTCAGAATCATTAAATTTTAATAGGGAAGGGCTTCCAATGGAACAGATGGGGATAGGTAAAAAAGAAATTGATAATCAAATTATAGAAAATACATTATGGGATAATTGGACTATTGAGGATTTAAAAAAAGATAATTATGAAGTTTTTGATTTAATTAAAAATTATAAAGGTATTAACATTTTAATTTTAGAAGATCAAGATGATGTAAAATTACCTTATATAGCTGTTCCATCAATGGTATTCACCCCTCGAGTTAATTATACCTATTTTAAAACTCCAGAAGAAGCTGAAAAAGATACTAAATCTAAAATAGATCGATTATTAAATAATAAATTAAAAGAATCTATAAATTTTGAAAGGAAAGGAAATCCATTAGAAAAAATGGATATCGGCAAATTTAAATGCCAAAAGGGATTGGGGGTATGCACCTAATTTCGTAGAAGGAATGTGGATGATGTTACAACAAAATATTCCGGAGGATTTTATTCTTGCAACTGGAGAAACTCACACTATAAAAGAATTTATTGATGAATGTTTAAATTATCTTCCAAAAAATAGATTTCAATGGAAAAAAAATGAAAATAAAAGAGATATTTTATGGGATATGGAAGAATGGAAAGAAGTAATTGGAATTGATGAAAAGTATTATCGGCCTTCAGAAGTAGAGTTTTTACTTGGGGATTCATCAAAAGCTAAAAAAATATTAGGTTGGGAGGCTAAAACTAAATTTAAAGAAATTATAAAAATAATGATGGAAAATGAGTTAAAAATAAATGGAAAAAACAAATAAAATTTATATTGCTGGTCACACTGGATTAGTAGGTTCTGCTATTTTGAGAAAATTAAATGAAGAAAAATATCAAAATATTTTAACATTTACTCATAAAGAATTAGATCTTACTGATAAAAAAGAAACTGAAACAATGTTTAAATTATATCGACCAGAATATGTTTTTATGGCTGCCGCTAAAGTTGGTGGAATCCATTCTAATAATTCTCAATCTGGTGAATTTATTTATGATAATTTAGTTATGGAAACTAATGTTATAGAATCTGCTAGAAAATTTGAAACAAAAAAATTATTATTTCTTGGTAGTTCTTGTATTTATCCTAAAGAATGTCCTCAACCAATAAAAGAAGAATATATTTTTTCAGCACCTTTAGAAACAACTAATAGTGCTTATGCAATGTCTAAACTTGCAGGAATTGAAATGTGCAAAGCATACAATAAACAATATGGATGTAACTTTATAAGTGTTATGCCTTGTAATTTATATGGGCCAAATGATAATTTTAATCTTATGAATTCTCATGTATTACCTGCTATGATTAGAAAATTACATGATGCAAAAATATTTGAGTTAAAATCTTTATCATTATGGGGAGATGGAACTCCTAAAAGAGAATTTTTACATGTAGATGATTTAGTTGAATCATTATTACTTTTAATGGAAGAATATGATGATCCTATGCATATTAATGTTGGATCTGGAGAAGATATTTCTATTAAATTTTTAGCAAATATTATAGCAAATATTATAGACTATAAAGGTGAAATTATTTGGAATACAAAATATCCAAATGGAACTATGCGAAAACTTTTGGATATTACACGTATAAATATGTTTGGATGGTATCCAAAAATTCCTCTTGAGCAAGGCATAAAAGAAACCTATCAGTGGTTTTTAAAAAATTATGATACCCTTAAAAAATAAAATATGAATGAACATTGGTATTTATTATTAGTTCCAGTATTAATATTTTTACTATGGAAATGGTCTTTTAAACAAGCTAAAATAAAAAATAAAAAGAAAAAATAAAAAATAAAAAATAAAAAATAATAGTATATTTATAAAACTTTTTTAATACAGAATTATAATAAGATTATAACAAAATACAAGTTACATGATTATTATTGAAGGTCCGGATGCTGCTGGTAAAAGTACTGTAGTTGAATTTATTAAAAATAATTCTTCTATACCTTTAATAAAACCTTTTTATCCAAAAAAGAATCAGCTTTCATATTATTTGCATTCCCCAGCTACTTATGCTAATTTTTATCTTGAAAGATATTATATAAGTGAATTAGTTTACCCTCAATTTAAACCTAATCGAGTTAAAATGGAACCTTGGCATCAATATTTAATTGAAGCAGGATTAATGCCATTTGCTCCTATAATACTTTATATTCGTCCTACCAAAGAAACTATTTATGAAAATATAAAAAATCGAGGAGATGATTATATTAATTTAGATGAAGTAGATTCGATGATTCAATATTATGACAAAACTATTGAAAAATCTTATTTAGCAAGATATGTTTATGATTATAAACTAAATGATTTATGTTCATTTTTACATATGATAGAATCTTGTTATGAATTTCTTTTAGAACAAATTAAACCTTTCAAAAAATTTTTATTTTCAGGAGATTGTGAAAATAAAAATTCTCTTATGTTTATAGGGGATATGCCTAGTAATCAATCTATAGGTAATGGATATTTAAGAGCTTTTATTAGTGATAAAGGTTCTTCTGAATTTCTTCATAAATGTCTTTATGAAGCAGGATTTTATCCAAATAAATTTATGCCTTATTTTACCAATTGGAATAAATGTGAAAATAATTATAAATTAAATTTAAAAGCTCTTAAAGAAGAAATAGAGCTTTTAAAACCAAGAAAAATAATTTTTTTTAATAAGGATATCCAAAAAAAAGTAGGGATAGGAGAAGTTTTAGAACATCCTTCCTATGTTAAAAGATTTCATTCAAAAGATTATACTTGGTATATTGAAAAATTAAAAAATTTAGAATTATCATGAATACAGAAAATTTTACTCCTTTAAAAAATATTGATCTTAATTTTATTGAGCAAAAACAAATGGAAATTATGTTTCAATATGAACCTTCTGAAAGAGAAATATTCAAAAATTTTGATATAGATACTTATGAAGATCAAGAAATATTTAAGAAATATTGTTGGAGGATAACAGAAGAAATAGTTGAAGCATTAGAAGATCTGGAACATCCTCAACATTTTAAAGAAGAAATAACGGATGCATTTAATTTTTTAATAGAATTATATAATCTGTATGGTTGGTCAGTTACTAATTTAAAATGGATTTTTAATAAGGAAAGTATAAAAAATCTTGATAAAAAAAATCTAGATCCAGTAACTGCTGAAATTTTTTCTATAAAAGTCATTAAATCATTAGGATTAACAGCTAATCTTTTAAAAAATAGAAAATGGAGGCAATCCCAATATTTAGTAGATTTATTAATTTTTGAAAAAAGATTCAAGCAAATTTGGATTGATTTTCAACAATTATTTTGGAATTGTGGAATTACATCAGAAGAACTTTTTGAACAATGGAGTTTAAAATATAAAGTAAATAAATTTCGTCTTTCCAGTAATTATTAAAATTTAAATTTCAATGAGTAAATTATCAGAATTAGAAAAATTAAAATTAAAATCAAAATTAACTGAAAAAATAGAAGAATTTATAAATATAGTTACTTCTAAAGATAACAATTTAGGTTGGTTACCTGAAAATATTGAAAGCTTAATGTCTAATGCTGCTTTTGAAATTTTATTAACTGCTGTTGCTACTAGCGAATATATGGAAGAACAGGATTTATTAAAATAATGGAAAATAAATCTGAAATATCATTTATAAAAAAAGTAGAAAATATTCCTATTTATAGGGATCCCTATATGGAAAAAGATAAATTTATTGTTGGATATCAAAGCCTTCCTATATTAGATCCAGGATATATATTTGTTCCTATGGATAAATGGAATGAAGGAATGATAAATGCTAAATCAGCAATAGAAAAAGATGAAGTAGATGAAATATTAAAAAAGAAAATAAATAGAAAATTTTCAGATATAAAATTTATTTTATGTAATTTAACTAATGAAGAAGATTTAAATAAACTTATAAATTCTCTTTATAAAAACTTTAAATAAAATGGCAACACAATACGGAACAAAAGATTTAATGAGACTTATGGATATTCAAAAAAAATCTAATGGAGATCTCATCGAAGCATTTAAATTAGCTTATAGAATGGCTAATGAAATTGAAGATCCAGGTAAAGCTTTAGCTAGAGGATGGGCTGCAATTGAAGTTTATAAAATCATTTATACTCCTATAGCTGGAATATTTTTTCAAAGAGCTTGTGAATTATCAGGGGAAACTTCAATTCAGAATATTAAAGTTATGGCTTCTATGAATTCAGTAGGAGAAGATGAAAATTCTATAGAAGAAGCTTTCAGCAGAATTCCTATCGAAAAACAACCTGCAAGTCGTAGACCAAAAGAATCTTGGGAAAAAACAATTATTTCTAATAAAAGAGGGTATTCTGACATAGCTTCTTTAGGTAAAGTTAATGTTGTAAAAGGAACTGGACCCGGTTTTAATATGCAATATATGAAAAATGGGACTATGGAAGTTTGGAAAACTCCAGAGGATAAAATTCGCTTAGTATATACAGGCAATTCGTTACCAACATCTTCTATAAATGATCAAAAGGATTTTAAATTTGAGGATCAAAGGGAAACCTGGATTATGATAGATTATATAGAAGTTTATAATATGATGAATCTACATCCATTATATGGTTCTTCTATAACAGGATATATGTATAATTAAATTTTAAATAAGACTAATAATGAAAGCTTCTAAATTAAATTTAAATATAATTTTTATTGGTAATGAAAAAGGTTATACAGTATATTTTTTAGAATATCCTGAAATTATAGCTGAAGGGGATAATAAAGAAGATGCTGTTAAAAATCTTTTTGGAACTTTTCATGATGTTTTAGAAAATAAATCAATTAAATTAAATTTAAAAAATAATGGCAACGGAATCAAAATATCTTAATTCCATTCCTTTAAATCATCAAGTTCAATCCAGACCAGGTATTCCTTCAGATTATCATTGTACTTGTGAATATTGTAAAAATTTTATGGGTGAAATTTACAATATGGATCAAGACAAATATTATAGTAATCGTATTCGAAAAAATTATTATTTAGATAAAGCTGGTGAACATTTAGATGTAGGTCAGGTTATTGGATATAAGTGGGCTATTCAAAATCTTTGTCCTAAAGATGGATATGTTTTAGATCCAACAGCAGGAACCGGAACAGCTATTGTAGAATCTATTATAAATGGAAGAAATGCTTTAGGGGTAGAATTGGAATATCCAAATATAGGTGAATTAAATATCCGTCATGCTATTGAATTAATGAAGGATAAAATAAATCAAAAATTTTATTTTAGGCAAGGAGATGCGAGAAAAATAGATGAATATATTGAAGAATGGGGATTTGATAAACCATTTCTTGATTTAATAATTAATGGAACTCCTTATCCTAAATTATCTGGAAAAAGTTCTGATGCTCCAGAAAGAAAAAATTTAAAAACTAGAGA
>OEHO01000013.1_pt1 | contig 18147 bp, 24 predicted proteins | sample 1539131 | NCBI WGS metagenome assembly OEHO01 (sample SAMEA4074282, study PRJEB22523) | metagenome | biome: Groundwater | place: Australia | collected 23-Apr-2015
GTCGTCTAAATATAAACATAAAATACCCCCGTTTTGTGGCATTAAAATACCTCGGGCGGGGGCTGGGGCCCCAGCCGAACGAGGCCCGACCGTCGAAAATCATCACGACCGTGGCCCGCGCCGGACGACAATCGCCTCTCGCGCCTGACCGACCCGGAGCAGGACCCGGGTCGCTCCGGGGGACGATCCACTCTCCGGGGCGAGCACGCACCACGCCCCCATCTCCGGGGGGACTGGCACATCCACGGTGGCCGCCGCCGCCGCCGCGTCGTGGATGTCCCAATACTCGTCCGGGACCCCCGCCTCGCACGCCGGCCGAGGCCCCATTGAAGCGCTCCCGGACACGGCATATCCGCGCGACTCGAGCAGCCTGGCAAGTCGATACTTGAGCATCCGCGCCGCGCAGTACGGCGCCCTCCCCGCGAAGGCCTCGTCCGGAGCCTCGAGCTCTCGCGAGAGCTCCGGCGCCTCGCGTCGGAGCCACTCCATCGCCGCCGTTTCGACATCATCTGCGATATACTCGTTAACCATTTTGCTCTCCATCATGCTAGCTAGATATCGCGGAAATACCGAGCGCGGTACCACCGCGCGACGGCCGCGGCCGCATCCGCGTCCGAGGCCTCGATGCACCGAGCGTGCACCTCCCGGACCATCGCCGGTTCGAGCTCGGCGATCGCGTCGGCGCACGTGAGCGCCGTCTCTATCGGCGACGCCTCGACATCGGCGTCGTCGACGACGACGCCCGCCCAGGCGAGATCGAGCGCGAACTGGCGCGCCTGCTCCGCCTGCGCCGCGTGGTCACCGAGTCCGAGTGCGCCGCTGCCGCCGGCCCCGTGGATGATGCAGCGGGCGGCGCCCCGCCGCGCCTCAAGGCGGATCGTGTCCGCCGCGGTCGCCCACGCCTGCGCGGCGTTCGCCGCCGCGGTCGCCTCCGCCGCCTCGCCGCGGTCGGTGGCAGTGGTCCACTCTTCGAGTGCCGCCGCCGCGGCGGCGCGTGCGTACTCATACGACCACTCCGAGTCGGCGTACGCCAGGTGATCGGCGTCGTATGCCGCGAGTGCGGCCGCGATCTGCAGCGCATCGACCCCCGTCGGAGGCACGAGCTCGAGGACTCGCCGCCTCGCCTCCGCCATCGCGGCGGCGTAGGCATCGCCGTCGCCAGAACACCAGCGCCCGGACCCTAGGCCGGACGCCCACAACATGCGGCGGGAGTGCCCGCGCATCGACCCCCGTCGCCCCCGCCACCCTCCTACGCCATGGTCGTCGAGGGCGAGGAGCGTCGCCAGGATCGCGACAGCGCCATCGACGTCGACGGTGTCGTCGAGCGCGTCGCGCCGCACTGCGCGCCGCTCGACGAGATACTCGTCGAGCGCGGCGCGCAGGGGCCCCGTGATCCCCACGTAGTCCATCGCGGCCCTCAGGGTGGCCGCGACGCGCGCCTCATGGCGTGCGCGCGCCGTCGTGACGCGCAATATCTCGAGCGCGGTCTCGCTCGCGATGCCGGCTGTCTCCGCTCGCGAGCGGAGAGTCTTCCACGTTTCCATTTATCGCCTCCATACCCACGAGTGGGCAGATAATCACTACTCCGCCACCAGTCGTCCGTCTCGGACGACGCTGACATGCCCGACGGCGATCCTTCGGCGGTCGCCGTCGCCGTCGCTCATCGATACCCCCCGGTCGGCCATCCCCACGGGTCGGCCGACCACCCGAACATCTCCGCTGCTCGGAGGAGGAGATCCGACGGCTCTCCTCCTCCGAGGCCCCCTAGCGGATGCGCGTCGGCCGCCCCCCGTAGCCTCCGGATGGCGCACCACGCCGACCACCGACGCCCAGCTGCCATCGCCCGACGTAGGTCGGCGATGGCAGCGTACCACGACCTCATGACGTCACGCGGAATCCGATCGTCGGCCCGGCCGAGACGAGGACGACTCGCGTCGTCCATCCCGCGGGGGTTTTCTCCGGTCGGACCACCAGCCACTGGCCGATCGCCGGGGGGATCGGCAGGTCCACAGTCGCGACGACCGCCGCGTCGCGTGCCGCCCAATGCTGGTCCTCGACGCCCGCGGACCGGGCGTTCCGCGGCTCGTCGGTCGGGTCGTCCATCACGATCGCGTGGCCGCGACTCTCGATTTTTTGGGCCAGTAGGTTAACGAGCAACCTACGTGCCATTGTTGGTGCCAAGTCCAAAAATCCGCGGTCAGGATCATCGAGCTCCCGCGAATATTGCGGGGCGAGCTGCTGGATGATTTTCAGCGACTGAATCATTTCTTCATTCATGTTCTTCTCCAATGGGCTATATCTCATCGAACATCGCGATCGCGCGGGGATCGCGTGTAGTCTGCATCGACGATCTGTAATCGTCGTAATGACCGCTCGCCCACAGGTGGACGGCGGTCCCGTCCTCGGCGAGGATGAGGATCTCCTCGCCCGATCCATGTACGCCGGCATGGACGATGATGCTCCGCCCCGGCGGGCGCTTCGTGTCGAGCGTCACGACTCCGCCGCGGCAGAGCGCAGCCAGCTCGGTGAGTCGAGCCTCGCGCCGAGCAGCGGCTCCCGCCTGTGCCTGCGCCGCCGCGTACGCGGCGAGCGCCGGCGCTGCCTCCTCCTCCGTCGCTGCACGGAGATATAGATCGACGTCCCACCCCGCCCCGCTAGGGTCGTCCAGCTCGTCGGCCTGCTCGGCCGAGCAGTAGCAGGCAGTCTGTGCCACTACGTAGTAGGCGGAGCCGGCGACGATCGGGTCGGCCACGGCGCCCTGACGCACGTGTGCCCATCGCCCCGGACGGGCCACCAGGACCTGGCCGGTCCAGTCCCCCAGCTGCGCCCGAGTGCACGGCTCGCGCCGCATCCCCCGGGCATAGGGGGCCGCCTCGAGCGAGGGGGGCTCGCTCGGCCGCCGAGCCAGCGGGCCCCGACCCGCCCCGCTCGCCCGAGCGGGGCATTTCGCGTGGCGGGCGGGGGATCCGGCCCGCCACGCAATCGAATCACCAGGGCTGATACGTCGACCGCACGTGGGGCATGTGGACGCGTATTTCGCGATCATTGCGCAACCTCCTCTTGACGCGCCGATCGGTAGATCGCGCGTCGCTGACGATCCAGCATCGTCCATATACTGTTTCGGATGATCGGATCGAAGACGCCCACGCCGTCGAGCGTTATATCGACGATCTGGACGCTTAGCCTCGTCGAATACTCCGGGACGCCTACATAGGCGTGCGCCGTGATTTTATCTACTAGCAGATCGCACTCCACCATCGATTGGCGAACGTACCGTACGTTCGATACTATGTACTCTATCTTCTTCATTCGTCACCTAGTGATACGTCCGAGCTACTCTGGATGTTCACTCTTTTTTTTTGGCGACTCTTTTTTTTTTCAGCGGTCGTCTCCGAACCGCAAAGACATCTTAGCCCCCCTTTCACGAATGTCCACCTTTTTTTTTGCGATCTTGTGTGGTCATAGTTGACCCACGCGATAAAGCAAGCTCAACAGTACACCTAAGCAGGCTCAACGGTGCATCTTAGCAGGCTCAATGGTAATAACCCTTCAGTCGACCGCTGGAGATGCCTTCAGCGGTCGAAGGCTGGCCCGCGGACAAGACGCACGGGCGCGTCGACCGTGCCCTGAGCACATCCCGATCTGCTACCTCGGGTGGGTACATTTCGACCCGCGCATCGACTAGGCATGATAATCGTTACTTATCATGACCATGATTGAACCCACTAGCGCACTTGTACCTACATTCAGAGAGGGAGCGCTCGCCGTGCCACACGCGGAGCAAGAGCGCGAGCGCGAGGTCGCGCGGGCCATCGCGCAGCACGCACGCGCCTCGAATACGCGGCGATGCTACGACTACGCTTGGCGCGATTGGGTTACATGGTGCGAAGAGCGCCGTCTCTGCCCGTGTCCCCCTGACGCAGAGAGCGTGGCCACGTATCTATCTAGCTTCGCGACCGAAGGGTTATCGTGGTCCCGCGCGCGGCTCGCATACTGCGCGATCAAAAGTGTCTTGCGCGCGCAAGGTGCACCAGGCTGGGAGGCGAATAGAGGCGCGCCTTGGGTCGTGCAGACGCAGGTCGCGGCGTTGCGACGACTTCTTCGCCCGAGCGAAAAAGGCAAGGATCCCATATGCTTAGACGATCTCGAGCGGATGTTGCCGCCCGTAGACTCCCTCGAGCTAGGGTCATTGCGCGACCGCGCTATTTTGCTCACTCTTTTTTGGGGCGCTTTTCGGCGGTCGGAATTAGTCGGTCTGCTTTTTGCGGATGTCGAGTGGCGCTCACAAGGAATAATTTTGCGGCTGCGCCGAAGCAAAACAGATCAAGAAGGCGTCGGACGCGCCATCGCGATTTTCTACCAAGACGCACGACCACACCTATGCGCGTGTCGTGCGCTCGATGCGTGGCTTCACGTTGCGCGTATTGAAAGCGGGGCGCTCTTTCGTCGGCTCGACCGCGCGCGCCATGCTGCAGAGGATACGCTCACGGGCGGATCCATCGCGCAAATCGTCAAGTACTACGCCACGCGAGCAGGCATTGATGCGTCGAAAGTGTCCGGGCACTCGCTGCGCAGCGGCTTCGTGACCACCGCGGCTCTCTCTGGAGAGCCGCTCGAAGCGATCGCACTACAAACCGGCCATGCGTCACTCGACATGGTCCGACGATACGTCCGTCGGCAGGATCCGTTCCGAGGTAACGCTACGGAGCACGGGTCGGAGTTCGCACGTGCAGGCGCGACCACGTCCGCATCGAGGTAGCCCAATAGGCATAGGGGTCTTTTCGAACAATGAAGCCGAAGTGTCCACACGTTGCGCAGCGGAGCCACGTAAATGGCGGTAGCCATAAATAGTCTACGCACGCAACGTGCGAGCACCTGTCGCACACTAGTGATCTAGGCGCGACGGGTGCTGCATTACTGCTCTTCACGGCGCGATTTCGCGGCGCCGCCACGCGCGCCGATTTCAGCCATGTGCTCGCGGTTCTGCGCCACCGCTACACCGCCCTTGTGACCGGCGGCTCGCGCCTCCTCGGGCGTGAATTCATGTGCGGTCCCTGCCGCATGTGCGGCTTTCCCGCCCTTCGACGCGATCTCGCATCGACGCTCTACAGAGAGAGCTGCGAAACCTCTTAGGCTCATGGGACCTTCCTCTCTTCTATGACAGCATCGATTGGTTCTGCTTGCGCATGAGTACTATCGTCATCGCGATATGATCGCGAATGCATAGTCCGCGCGCGATCGCGCGCACGGTGGACTCTCGCGCCGAGCTCACGCCCCACTTGTTCGGCGTCGTCGAGCACTTGCTCGAATGCACTAATCACCATGCGTGTACCTAGACCTTGGACCGCCTGTAGCAAACCTGCTAGTGGTTGATCTTTACGCATGTTAAAGGTTAGTTGTACTACCACCGTCATGAATATATCACCATCGTGATTATGTCACCCTCGGGACCATCCCGAGGGTGACGGCGGTGGCAGAGCAACCTCGAGTAGCTTGCTCTACTTCAGCGAGATTGTCCACACTCCTTCGAGTGCACGTTTCGCGATGGACGCCGCTGTCGACGGGAAGAGCATCCATGGACCGGTCGCGAAAGCGTGCTGCACGGCAGACTTAGCCATAGCCAACGTTACACCATCTGGCGCCGGAGCTGGAGCCGGAGCTGGAGCCGGAGCCGGAGCTGGAGCTGGAGCTGGAGCTGGAGCTGGAGCTGGAACGGACCCACCTAGCGCGTTCCAATCCGCGATGAGCTGCGCCCAATCGACACCGTTCGGCGCGACAGTCTGCCCCTTCGCGACGACATCCGGGGTGAGCAGCACGTAGACTTCCCCGCCATTCCGAAGTTGGCCATACTTTGCGAGTGCGGCCTTCGTGAGCCGCCCTTCCAGTCCCCACGTGTCGATGATCAACCCATCATCTGCACCGACCGAGACAACACAATGTCCAGCGGTAGGATCGGGAGATCCGGCAACGTCCCACGTAAATCCATCGCCATTGGGGAATGGGTTGATCCACTCATCGGGCAGCGCAAAGCCCATGTAGATAGACTCAAACAGCCATGAGGCAGCTTTGATCTCATCCCAATTAGTCGGATCAACAGCGAGCCAACCAAGAGCCTTAGTGCCGTTCGACCAACCGTGTTGGACGTACCAGTTTAGAGCCTGCTGCATATCGCAGCCCCGATCCGTCGAGTCATCACCTACGACGTAGCCACCAATTGCGCTGTACTCTGCGATGATTTGATCGTCACTCGGTACGACCGGCGACCCGCCATCCGCATTACCTGTAGCGAGACCCATTATGTGATTAGCCCCTGCAACGACACAAGTGCCCAAAACGTCGTTTTTAAACACGTCGCGCAATGACTGCTGCGCAAGTGGGGCATACGTGAAGGTGCTTGGTGGAGTCGGCAGCTGCGCAAGTCGCAAGTATCGATTGAGTCGAAGCGCTGGCGCTGCGACGGTGCGCACTCGACGACCACCTAGTTTGACATTACATCCAAGATGCGGAGCGAAAACCGTTTTCATCTAAACCTCTTATTTGAGTTGCGCTTTAACTTTATCAGCATCCACCATAAGATGCTGAATCGTAGTATAGATCGTGGTAAGTCGTGTCGTTACATCAACACCGCCCACGCGCACGACAGCCCGCTTTTCCGTCGCCGACGTCGTCCACACGGAAACTGCTTGATAGAGCGATGTGATCGCGCTCTCAACATCTGTAATAGCAGCGGCGATCTGATTATTATTTGCGTTCGTACCTGCAGAAGATAGATCCGCAAGAGCCATAACGGCATCGTCAACACTCGTACGCGCCTTCTCATAATCCGCTTGCGCCGTAGCTTGATCGGCCTGCGCGATGAGCGGATAGACACCCTTCCAGATGAGATCAAGCGCGCCTTCAATCGATTGCACGAGTGGCAAGATCGCGCCAATCTCTTGTAGCGCAGTCAAGATGGCTGGCAGGCTGCCCAGAAGTGCAGCACATCCGGTCAACGCGCTGCACGACAGCATGCACATCATTATGATCATTCCAGTCATGATGTTTCCACCAGAAGATCTCTTCGTAGCAATAGGATCTACGTTAAGTGCAGAAAGCACCTGTACGATGATCGCAAGAATATTCGCGCCGTGGTAGATCCATTGCGGCGCTCCAGGAATGATCTGGTAGTGCTGAAGGGCTGCGATGGCGCCAAAGATCGCTGCTGCGAGCACCGATCGTGCGATCGTGCTGCCCCAACCGATCGCCAGCAAATCGGCAGACCGCCGTAGGATGAGAGATCGTCCAGTGGCAGGATCCGTCCACAATGATCGGACGATCTGCACGACGAGCGCGAGAATGTTGATCCCCATGTAGGTCGCTTGTGGTGCTCCTGGGAACACCTGGTAGTATTGCAGCCCGCAAATCAACGAGTAGATGCACGTAGCTACGATGGCTTGGAACATGTTGCCTCCTTTTTTCTTGCATCATCCGTGATGATGCTTATAGTGTCCGCTGACGGTACGTACCAGTACCAGTACCACGGAACGATTCACTCCCGAAAGGTTACTATCATGGCAAAGAAGGCCGCGAAGGACACGCGTATCCCGAACCAGCTCGTTGACGACCGCCTGCATGAGCTCTACGGCGCCATGCGTCGATCGCTGACGACGTCCATCGACGCCACGGATGTGGATGCGGTCGCGCGCGTCATCGGCGCGAGCTCGCAAATGACTGCAGGATTGACGCTCAACCGGAAGGGCATGCGCGACGGCTCCCGATCGGAGCTTGTGCTGCGTCGACTGGTGCTCGACAAGCCGCTCTACGAGCAAGCGTTGGTATTGCTCGTCAATGAGCCGTTGCCGATGCCGACCGCTAAAACTACGGTTGATGATGATGACCGCGTGCCGTTTGATGATGGCGACGACGATGACAGCGCCGACGCCGACGACGACAACGTCAGCGCTAACGCTGACGCCGACGATGACACCAACGACGAAGCAGATAATGACACTATCGGTATTATCGACAATAATATGGGGAAGATGATCGCAGAGGAACCGAAAAAGCTGAAGAAGAAGAAGAACCGCTAATCTAATCCTCAGTGTTTCACGTGAAAGCCTGTCAAGCTCGAGCTCGACAGGCTTTTCCGTAACCGCAAAGGTAAACAATGGATGCTGAAATAGTGCTGCAATGCGCCGGCAAAAAGTGTTGCCCTATCGCGCGGATGCGCGTCGATAGCGCGCGAGGTAGATCATTCGAGATCCGTGACGATGATGGTGACGTGATCGTACTGACGGACGAGCAAGTGCACACGCTTGAGCGCTTCGCTGCGAGCTTTCGAAAGTCTACGTGATGATTCTCGATTACGTGTGCGTAACTATCTTGTTCATATTCGGAAAACCGTTCACGGCCATACGCAACATGTGGCCGGAATTTCTAAACTGCTCTCTTTGCATAGGGTTTTGGATAGGGTTTCTCGCTAGACTATTTTCTAGCCCTATCAGTATCTACACAATAGACCGTGCAGCTATTCCCGCGGTCATGCAAGGAGCTGTAGTTAGTGTTGTGTCATTTATTGTATATCAAGTTATTGTAATACTTGATACTCTTTGGGTAAAACTTACGAAGTAGGTCACTTGCGACTAAACACGTTCACCGGCTTCTGTAGATCTTCTTTGATCCAATCGCCGGTGAACGGCTCTTTCTGAAGCAGTTCAGACAACTTGTCTGATAGGACAGCAAGAGCTCGAAACTCGTTCGCAGGGTCCGCCAGCAAGTCGCCAGTAGCTTCTTCAATCGCGTCAAGGTGTTTTCGAATGCGCCTAAACGCAGCGTCACCAGAGTTGACGCTGTCACGCAAAGTTTGAACACACGTTTGCAGCGCGCTAATCGCTACCGCCCAAGCGTTGCTCAACCGCATGATCTCAGTGTTAATCTCAATGATCTTACGATCGATAGACACTTTAGGCATAATCATCTCCACAATATATGCCACGCATGCATGAGTGCTGCACCTGACGCGACGAGCATAGCACGCAGAACCCATTCGACGACGATCTGTCGAACGCGCGCGCGCATCGATTGCGCACGCTGAGCGCGGAGGTCCTCGCGATGTGCTTTCTCAGTGAGCTCTCGTGCTCGCAGGACGCCTTCGACCAAATCAGGCACGGCATGTCGAATCGACCGTTCGACACTCGTAGCCGTGAGCTCGACGCATTTCGCCGTAGCATCGACAGCCCCTGCAAGAGCGTCAACTTGTGCGCGCAAACCAAGCACATGGCCATGGCACTCCGCGAGCTCTTCGGCCAACCCGCGCACGACGTCAGTTAAGCGCTCGACATGGCCTACGAGAGGGTCGGAGCGTTTGCCGTGCAGTATTGCCGGCATCGACGGGACAGTTAGTTCGACGACGGCAGACATGCGCTACCGCGATCGGCTCTTCTTGTGTCGGCGAATCAAATAATAACCTCCACCAGCGATCCCGGCAACGCCAAGGGCGATGAGTGCGACCTCGGCGGTAGTTGGTCCAGTGCTAGTAAGAGCATGCACACTCGATGCAGGTATTACCGTTGTCGTCGTTATCGGCGTCGTTGTGCTGCTTGTCGAAGGCGCGACATACGATCCACCGGAGCACGTGCCGCTGACACACGGTGCAGGTGCAGAGCCGGACGCTCCTTCGGCTGAGAGCGTCGCCTGCAGAGCAGCCTGCGTGCACGGCCCATACACACCATCCACGCCTATAGTGGGTGTTCCACCATTAGCGTTGTACCAAGATTGAAAAGCCTGTATTACGCTTTTACTGGCAGAACAACCGTTCTGCGTAAGCGCATCATACAGATCTTCCGCCGTTGACGTCGGCCCATACACGTCATCGCCAGCACCAATTCTGCAAGGGCAATTCATACCACTAATCATGCGGAGAACGGTATTCATCGCTTTCGCCTTTTGCTCTTTAGTTCTTGCACAATCAGATATGCACTGCCTAAAACTATAATCACTTCTGCTACAGCTAATGTAGCCTGCAACGCTGTAGAGCCAACACTTATCGCTGTAGAAGCGACTGTACCTGTAGACTCATTGCTGCTCCAGCTATCACCGCCACCGCCACCATCATATGTGATCGCGCCTACACCTTGACGCAAACGCATAAGCGCATTCATCGACGGCGCCTATTATGTGACTTCGATGTATAATACATCGTGCCACCAATGAGAATAATAGCGGCTGCTCCAATGACATATGGAGTGTATCCTGTAGTCAACTTAGACGTCAATGAACTGCTGCCGCTAGACGTCAATGTGCTTGCACACAACGCCGGGTCTGGAGCTTTTGGCAAGTTCGCAAGGCTTGAACCACCTGCATACTCACCGGTTGTTGACGTCTGCAATGCCGCATTGAGTGCGGTTTGTGTCTTGGTGTCGTAGATACCATCTACTCGAGTTACGTTCGAGGGGTCGTTGGCTGCTGCATAGCTATTCCAAGCAACTTGAAACTGCTGCACCAACGTATCCGCTGTACAGCTAGGCTTTGCGCCTTCCACGAAAGCGTCAGCAAGCGCCGCGGCGGCATTATCTATTACCGGATAGTCGCCGTCTGCGCCTAGACCAATTTGAGAGCGTAGATCTGTCGAACTCATTTCTTCTTACCTAGCTCGTAAAGTAGCACGATGGCACCAACTACTATAGCACCACCGACTACGTACGGAATGTACTTAGTGCTCTTGGATGACACTATCGAAGTCGACGATGATCCACACGTTGGTGGGTTCGGTAAAGTTATAGCAGACAATGTGCTATCAATGCCGTACTTACCAGCCTGCTCTGTCCTAAATATAGTAAGCGCCGTTTGAGTGTTTCGATCATATATACCATTGTCTTGAATGCCGTCATGCCCTACAGCACTCGCATACGCTGGCCAATTATCTTGAAACGCTCTTACTAGTGTATTAGCCTGACATGTAAAGACGCTGCCAGACTGTATGCTTTGCAGTAAAGATAATGTAGCCGCTCCTAAGGTAGACCAATCTAATGCAAGCGGATCAACATAATCTGCTGTTGCCCTTATCGGACCTTGATCGTCGTTTCCGCCGATCATTGATCTTCCTCTACAATTAATGATCCACCCACACGCCACACCTGCAAGGCATACTTGTAGTATTCGGCTTGTTGCAAGAAGAAATCCTCATACGCCGCGCCAGTTTGGTTTTCCGGGTAGTTAACAACCGGGCGCGTTGCAGGATTCGTTTGAAGCACGCTTGCGTAAAGCGCCAGGCGTTTAGGCCCATACACCGTCACGTCAAGCGAATCCCAAGCTTTCGAGTCAACATACGTAGTACGTAAGTCTCGCACGCAAGAGAGCCCGCAAACATCTTCCCAGCATCCCTCAATTCCTGCTGGTGGAGTATACGAAGTCAAAGTATTCGGGTAGCACAAGGGCGCGCCAAGTGCGTCTAAGTTTGTCGCCGTGAACGACCCGTAAAGCAGCGCCGATCCGCGTGCATACTCCGGCGAGGGAGCGAAGTTCGCTCCGACAGGCCCGAAGGGACCGCGCCAACCTCCATACGGCTCCGAAACGATGTGGAAGCTCCAATTGCCGTCTAGGAAATGCCAAAACGGATCTACGACTTGTATCTCATAAGGAGCGGTAACTCCATCTGTCGATGTACTAAGAGCACATCCAATAGTAACAAGTTGCCGCCAACCTAAAAGTCTAATAGGGTGTTTCGAGTCTACATCAATTGCAGCTAGCTGAAACAGATAGCGGTTTGGCGAAGCGAGCGTCGGTACACGCAAGCCACATCCACTAGGTGTAGTCGTCGCATATGGATCTGTAGAGAGACCTTGCAAATACTCGTCTATTCCAGACGCGCAAACTTCCCAGCGCCTCACGGCGACACCCTCTTCTGCACATATTCGGGCAGTGATACACCCAACCCCAAGAGTTCTTTGATCGCCGAGCCGGCGCTCATGTACGTGTATTTGTCCGTACCCGCCGGCTGCAACAGCAGAAATCCAAACGTGATTGTCGTAGGAGGAGTCAACAGCGAGGGTTGCTCAATCTGAAACGACATGCGCAAGCTCTGCGTCGAAGACAACACCCAACCGTTTTGCGCAGCGCGATTGACGGAGTCGCGCACTACACGCAAGGGTTCGTAGAACCAGACGCATGAGTACTTCGGCACGCCAACCACTTCCAGCATTGCCGTAATACCACTTTGCTCACCAAAGTAGAAATCCTCTTGTGCCTTCAAGAATCCACCTTGATTAGCAAGAGGTTGATCGATCTGATAAGATGCGCCTACAACAACGGACGCTTGCGAAATAGTAGCACCTTCACCCTTTTCAAGGGCAATTGCCGGATATATCGTTGTAGCGGTTGACGACATAGTAAGCTTGCAACTAAGCGCGGTAGGTGCAAGCTGCACTCCCTCTGCGATGGCAAGAGCAATTTGCGGAGAGATAATAGCACAAGCTGCAGGGTCTCGAAGATATTCGGGGGTTTGATAGTCTTGCACGTGTCTCTCCATGAGCTAGACGCAAAAAGGCGGGCGCCATATTCTCTAGGGCGCCCGCCTATCCGGCGCTTGCGCGCCCGCTTACGCGGTGACGTTATTAGAACGTAGCAGTAAAGTCGACGCCAGTTTCCGAACGGATAAGATCTTGCATCGAATTATCCGTAACCGCTTCTGCAGTGTCTCGATCAACCTCGAAGCCGTAAAGGTTGACTCGAATCTTGTACGCACCGCCCTTGAACAAGATCTTGCCCGTAGGCACCGTCTTGGTCAATGAGTAAGGCGACGAGTCGAGCGAGAGCTCGACACCTGACTGGCCGGCCGTTCCAACGGCCGTACCGGTCGCGGTACCGCACGCGGCATTGCCGGGGACGATATTTGAATCCTCCGTAATGAGCGCCGGGTACGCTCCGTTATTGAGTCCTTGCGAAAGCTCGAAGAACTGGAGCATCCTCTGGTAGTCATCCGTATCGCGCACCTGCGCACGGAGACCGATCGGCACACCCGGCTGCAGAATGAATGCATTGCGCAACCGATAGATAGCCGCGTTGCCCATGATATTCTCGAGACCGGCACCACCATACGTAACAGGCACGGTGTCGTGCTGACGCGTCGGTCGGAAGATACCGATATTCACGCCAGCAGTCGCGCCGGTGTATCCGATACGTGTACGATCGGGCTGAAGGGCGATGAGTGTGCTGTTGACACTGCGATAATACTCATTCGTACGACGAATGTACTCGAGCGTCGACACTTCACTATTGCTCGCCGAACCGCTTTGCGCGCGGCTCGACACGTACGCCACTGTCGACAGCGGCTGATTAATGAGAGTCGTGTTATGACCAAACTGCCAAACGATGTCGTAAGCGCGGGTCATCCAATAGAGACCCATCGCGGCCCAGGTATTCCACTCCAGGTTAGCCTGGTAAATCTGATTGGTGGATTGCAACGCCAGACTGTTATATCCGGCATTGCTAAACGTGTTCATGTCATCGATTGACCACGTCTCCGGCGAAACGGGCTTCAAGATGCTCGTGGTCGGCGCCTGAATAGCATTCACCTGCGTCGTGAAGCTAAGAGGCTCCGGCATGAGTTCCCAGCCAATGCCGAAGACGACAGTATACTGTTGGACCTTTCCAGGATCCGCCATCGTAGAATCGGCAGTAACGGCCTTAGGGAGATTCCTAGCCCCGAGTGGATCGAAGATCGCACCGAACACCGATTGCGCATCAGAATCCGTAAGCGGTCCAGGGACGTTCAAAGTCGTACTTTCGATAACCGGAAAGTACGAGTTAGGATACTTGCTTTGAGTTTTAAGCGCGCCTAGGAAGCGCGACATATGCGGATCGTCTGCTTTGTATGCAAAGCCCTTCTTAAGCTTTGCACCCAAACCAAGAGATTCACGTCGATGCGCGATGGTAGACATTTTTTCCTTTTGAGCTGTCCATTTGGTGAACTTGGCTCTTTTTAGATAATACTGTCACCACCAGCTAGAAAAGCGGCAGTGGCTTCGGGGTTGTACGCGTTAACTCTAGGGGCTTGAGTGGTGGTTAGTGCAGCCTGCATAGGCTGCATTGCAGGTGGCGTAATCCTTGGTGCAGGCAGCATTCGAGGAGCAGAGCTCACTTGGTGAGAAACTCCAGCGAGCGTCGGCGGCGACGTCGATGGAATGACCGTATGCACTGGCGCTGTGAGTGCTGGGAGAGGAGACCCATTCACGGCGAGCTGCGCGCGGTCGGTCTGCGCCATGATTTCGGGCGCCCAAAGGCGCGCGCCGAAAGCGCTCTTCGCCGTGAGTGCTCCCATCACGTCGCCTACCAATTTGACTCCTGTGACCGCGATAGCACCCGATCCAGCAAGTTGGAAAAACGCCTTCGTACCACTGCCCTTAGAAACCGCCGCAAAGGAGAACGGCAGCGCAATCGCGACAGCGGCGAGACCCATACGTCCCCAAGATGCCCAGATTGGCGTCTGCTGCGCTTCGGCGTTGTAGGTTTGCCCTGCCGACGGAGCATCCGTAAACGATCCGGCTGTAGATCCTGAAATAGCGTGTGAGACGATTAACCGATCGAAGAAGTCAACCACGAACCCGCCGGCGAGCAGCCCAACGATTCCTTTGACGAACTCACCCGCGCCCATGAGCGGGTTACTTGTGCGCTTATGACTTTTGCCTTTATGGCTCTTGCTTTTACGCAGACGCTTTGGTGCAACCAGCCCCACACGGACGGTGAGCCCATTACGCCTTGCAGCAAACGCCGTAGTTCCACGTTGAGCGTATTCGCGCTTCGCGGGTTTACGCTTAGCAGGCTTACGCTTAGCGGGCTTTAGCTTAGCGGGCTTTAGCTTAGCGGTATTACGCTTCGCGGTATTACGCTTCGCGGGCTTACGCTTCGCGGGCTTACGCTTCGCGGGCTTACGCTTCGCAGGCTTACGCACGGTTATACCTTGCCCTTCACGCCAGATCTTATATTCGCTATTTGACATACCTACGATCTTTCGTAGGTGTGCAGCAGCCTTCTTGCCTTTTGGGCCATCCAATCGAACGACGGCACCAGATGAGCTGACAGCAGCCCAGCCTCGTTTAATCTCTTTGAGCTTCGCAAGGCCAAATCGTTTAGATTTAGCACATTCGCTATAAAGCTCTTCGATCTGAGAAGACGTCAATCCGTGTGTCTTCTTCTTCTTCTTTTTTTTCGCAGGCACATCAAGTTGCACGGCTTCGACTTCGCGCAACCCGCGTGTGCGCTTGTGATGTCTACGAGGAGCAGCCATGACCGATAGTGAACCTCTACTCTTAGAGCGTGTCAAGTTTGACTCGGTCTTTTTTGACTCACCCTGTTGTGCAGCGATTAATCGAGCGCTTTTCTGCACGTGAGCCATCGCACGGCTGTAATTAGCTGCCATATCGACAGGCTACGTTGTTCGTCTCGATAGGTCAAACTTGACCCACCTTACGGCCACACAAATCCCCGCCAATTAAACGTTGCGCCCTTAGGCAAATCAAGTCTATAGCTAGCGCCCAATCGATACAGTATCGGTAAATCACCCTCGAAAGGCTTAGCCTCTTTCAACATCAAAGCGGCTAAAGGTGTTTTGTTGGAGCTCTTACCATTGTACGAGTGCTTATAGTTGTCCGCGTATATACCTTTTCTAGTGTACCATATACGCGTTGCCGCGCCTATACTACTCCACCTTTTGAGCGCTTTAGGAGGTAACTCTACATTACCATAACGAATGTCGTCCGGATTCTCTATCCAAGACTCTTCTTCATTACCGCTACTGCCATTGTAAGGCTTATCTAACTTTTCGTACGTGGCAAACAATATACTAAGCTTTGGCCAATCGTTATCGCTAGAATCATGTAAACCGTCTGTCTTAAAGTGAATTCTTGATCCACCTTTTAGCCAAACAGTGACACGATGTAACTTAGCGACAAGCATATTACCGCTTATCTGAAGATGCTGGCCTAATCTTATCAGCTATCTTAACAGCTACCACTGCAACAGCTACTACAGCAGCCGATACTCCAACAACTTCTAACGTTCTTGTAAGCACTTTTGTGCTTTCGGAAGCGGGTGTGGGTGCATCAGTCACTGTCAATAAAGGTCCGCCGTAGCAACCGTTAGTTTTTGCGGCTGTTTGCCAATTGAGAATGTCCTTCTCATAGGCAACAGCTTCATCCATTTGGGTACCTAGACCCCACCAACCAACTTTAGTAGCGTAATATTTCTGCCACTGCGTGTAAAACAATCCCCATGCAGAACTAAACGCGCTCTCGACGTCAGCGCACGTTGTAATGTATCGATTTAACACTACGGCTTGAGCGTTCAATCGATCTTTTAGTTGTATTACCGTAGACGGATAGATAATATTTATCAGCGCGCCAGTACCAACAGGCGCATTCGTAGAAGTCGCTATCGTCACACCTTGACGAATAGCTCCTAAACCTGTAGGATACGCACCGATCGAAACGAAGTTTTTTTCAGGTACTCCAGCGATAGTATCGCTAGACATAGGGTCTATGTATGTCTCAGAAGCAGCTACTGCTTTCGTACCCACTGGCCAATCAGATGATGGATCAGCGGCGACCCATAGTCCATTCTCATCCTGAAACTCAATTAGTACATGTTCTTGACTACCCGAGTCGAATGTTTGCTTTACAATTCGAACCGGTATACCAACGGCCAAAAGGCAACTACCTAAGGCTATAGTCAAATCATCGCAATCGCCTGCAGGCACACACAATCCAGGGCGTAAACAGAGCGTACCGGCTGGTGCGACGATATACTCAGCGTGAACTGGATCGGGCATATAAACAGTGCGTGAACGTACGGCATCGAGCAGCACTTGCGCTTGTGCGCGTACACTTTGTGGCCGTTCAGCATCGATTAGTACTTTACCTGCCCAACCTCTAATGCGTGCAGAGTCTTCACCGATGCGTGCTTCACGCATCTTCTTTGCCATTTCTGACAAGGACAGCTGAAGTCCTGTTGCATCAACAGGATATGGTTCAGCTCTTGCGATATCTGAAGTCCTGCTCATTCTGTAAACGTCAAATACAGACCGGAGCCGCCCGTGAGGCCTGCACTCGCCGTCCCACCACCTGCTGCACCGGGAGTGCCTCCAGCGATGAAAGCTCCACCGGTCCAGCCACTGCGATCACGAGTGAAGAGCACCACTATTCCACCGCCACCGCCACCGCCACCGCCTCCATAGTTCCCACTGACGGCTTGTCCCGCTCCGCCGGCTCCACCTAAAGCCTGGAGATTACCTCCACCCGTAAGGGTTTGCGCGGCGATCCAGACTACTCCTCCTCCTCCACCGCCCGTACCACCGAGAGCCGTCGGGGTTGATCCGCCGGCGCCGCCACCGACGCCACCTGCGTAGGGCAGCCAGGCATTACCCGCTGGGCTCAACCGAGCCACAAAGCACCCGCCTATTGCCGCAAAGGTCGAATTGTACGGCATAGCGTAGGGCGGAGAATTCGCCAAAATACCGCCGGTACCGCCGGCACGTGCTGTTGACGATGTTCCACCATTACCACCTTGACCGCCAATAGAAAAGTCACAATAGCCACCTGTACCACCGGTTGTTGACGTCGGTGTACCACCATTCCCGCCAGTACCACCTACGCTAAAAGCATCCGCTGCGCCACCGCCTATATGAGCGTCGTTTGCAAGTAAGCTACCTGCTCGCAATTGCAAGGTATTTTGTGTACAGATTCGACAACCGTAAGTGTTAACACATACACCAGACGAAACAACCATGCTATATGGAAATAAATCAACATCTATGGTGTACGCTGTATACCCTGGATAACGCGTATCAGAGTATGGGGTAAATGTATGCACACCGGTATTGCCGGGTCGTGTAATGCTAACGTTGTGTATACCGTCAAACGTCAAATATCCGTCTGCTCCAGTACCATAAAATCCTAGACCGGCATTTGCAGATCCAGTTGCACCAGTTGCACCAGTTGCTCCAGCAGCGCCAGTAGGGCCGGCAGCGCCAGTAGGGCCGGCAGCGCCAGTAGGGCCGGCAGCGCCAGTAGGTCCAGCAGCTCCAGCCGCACCGGTAGGACCGGCAGCTCCAGCGGCACCGGAAGTACCGGCAGCGCCAGTAGGACCGGCAGCACCGCCAGCGCCAGAAAAACCGGC
>OEHO01000014.1_pt1 | contig 17704 bp, 29 predicted proteins | sample 1539131 | NCBI WGS metagenome assembly OEHO01 (sample SAMEA4074282, study PRJEB22523) | metagenome | biome: Groundwater | place: Australia | collected 23-Apr-2015
CGCCCGGACCGGTGTAGACGTCGTAGAGCGGATTTCCGTCTTGGGCGTTTCCGTCAGGCACCATCAGCCAGTTTTTGCCGCTGAGCCCCTTGACCGTGTTCGTACCCTTCACTTGGCCCGGCAGAGCCTTGGCGTAGTGGCTTGTTGCCCACGCCAGCGCTCCGGCGCCGAGCAGGGCGAGACCTGCGATTAGTAGACCTTTCATGCTGCTTTCTCCGGCTGTTCGGGCAAGGCCTGCACGGCCTTGGTCAGGGCCTCGAGCGCGTCACCAGTGCCGGCAGTGCCATACTGCTTCATCTGCTCGGCGGTCTCGAGGGCATGGGCTTCCGGCCATTCGAAGGCCGGGCGGTACTTGATCACTCCGCTGCCGTCGGGCGGCTCGGCGCCGAGCTCGCGTAGCTCTTCGGTCAGCGTGGTTCGGTCCTCAGCAGGAAGCTCGGACCAGTTGGGGAAGTAGTCGCCGACGCGTACGGGCGGAAACTCTGTCGACGGCTGGCTGGGCGCTGCCGGCGGCGAGCTCGCCGCCGCGGTCTCTGGCCGCGGCTGGCTCTCGCCAGCGGCGCCAGGACTCTCAGCCGCGGTCTCTGGCCGCGGCTGGCTCTCGCCAGCGGCGCCAGGACTCTCAGCCGCGGGGAGCGGCTCGGTTTCAGTGGCCGGGGGCTCTGCCGCCGGCGGCGCTGTGCTAGACTCAGCGCTCGAGCTCGGCTCGGCATTGGGTTGCTCTGCCGGCGCCGGCGTTGCAGGTGGCGGGATAGACTGCGGCGCCGGCGCCGGCGCTGGCGAGCTCGGGGCGTATTGAGCTTTACTCCGTTTCGCCCAGGCGAGACCCGCCATGGTTGCCAGCCCGAGACCCGCCCCAGCGAGAGCGAGCCACCTGGCCACCGGCTACTTCGTCGCCGTGGTTTTGGCCTTGGCGGCTGCCGCGCGCGCTTTCTTGAACGCGTTCTCTATCTCGCGAGCCGTGTAGGCGGCACCGATGCCGGAGGCCACCAGGTTCACGCCATCGCTCGCTTCGCCCATGAAGCCCGGAATGGCGATGACGTTGCCCAGCACCGCAGCAACGAGCTCGGCCTCGACGTCCACGCCCGGGATAATCAGGTCACCGGTCACGGGGTCGCCGAGCGCACCGCGGGCGAGGCCCACCAGAGCACCGCCACCGTACACGGCAACGCTCTCGAGCGCGCGCACACCCATGGCCTGCGTGCCCTCGGTCATCGACTTCTTGAAACTGAGAAACTTGTTCTTCCACGCCGCGACTTGCTCACGAGCCTCGGTGAGCGTCAGCGGCTGAGCTGCGATGGCATGAGGCATGTTGTGGTCTCCATTCGAACGGGTCGGGCTAACTCCCCCGATCGAAACGGTACCATCCATCAGTGCCAGTGGCAGCGCCTAGCGGCCTCGGCAAGAGCGCTTCAGCGCGCTCGGGGTCGTCGCGCACGGCAGCCATGAACGCTGGCAGCCATGTCGGGATTTTGCAGAGGCGATCCCACAGCCAGCCCTGGATCGTCACGACTACGCGCGGGCGTTCCGGCTTCGAATTCGCGAGCTCGGCGTCCGTTCTCTCTACGACTTTCAAGTCCTTTTTAGCGTTTTTGCTCCAAGTGAGCTGGCGCGCACCGAGCATCGCATCCGTGTAAGACCGCCACAGCTTTGCACTCTGGTAGTCTCCAAGCGCGGCCTGACCGGCAATCTGCCAAGGCGTTCGGTGTCCAGGCACGCGGCCAATCTTGTGGGAAATGGTGGCGACCTCGAGCCCGAGCTTGCAAATATAGTCGGATAGATGCGAGATGGTGACCTGCAGTCCGTGCTCGAGCGTAGGGATTCGGTAGACGCCGAGCGTGCGCTCGACGCAGTCAGCCCAGCGCTCGCGCAGCTCGAAAATCTGCTCATCGGTCCAGGTAGGTTCGGCGGTCTCGTCATCGTTCGAGGCCCAGTCCCCTTCGACGAACGCAAGCACATGCAGGTGCGGATGCCAGCCATTTGGGCCATAAGTTGGCTCGAGCGCTCGCACGGTGTGGACCAGGCCGAGCTCGGCCCGTAGCTGCTTGGTGCGCCGGCCCTGCCAGAAGGCCCGCCAGGCGTTGGCCACGCCGCGGCGTAGACGGAGCAGATCGTCCGTACGCTCGTGCCGCACGGTAAGGGTAATCATCACCACACGGTGGCCGCGGCCGCGGCTTTTCCACTCTTTGATAGCCCTGGTGACCTCGTCGACGCGGCCGAGGTAGATAGCCTCGGCACACACGGGGCAGGCCCAGACCGAGTTGCAGGACTCCACGCCGGCGGTCGTGACGGTGCCCCCATCGCTGGTCACCTGGACGGACACGTTGCCGATGCGCTTGACCCTGCAACGGCGGGTGCGGTCCCGGCTGTGCCTCCGAAGCCCCCCGAGCAGCGCCCAGGAGGGCCGGGCGGGAGCTCGGGAAACACTGCTTGCGATCTCTGCCAAGGCGGCCCGGCCCACCTCGGGCTTTGCCCTGACCACAGGTGCTGGATCGCTGACCGGCTCGGCCCGCTGTCCGGTTGGTGGAACGTAGAATCGGTAGAGGAGTCCATCCGGCCCGAGGCCCTCATAGACGCAGCCTCCGCCCGGCACGGCGCGAGCAGTGAAGACGTCTCGCTCGAGCTCGCCGCCCGGCCCTCCTGGGCGCTGCTCGGGGGGCTTCGGATGCACAGCCGGGACCGCACCCGCCGTTGCAGAACAAACCTCACCTCCGGCGCTGAATGAGGTTTCAGCATTTCCGCTGCTCGATCGAGCGACCGCATGCGCCTGCTTGTGGATAACGTCCGGCCAACTGACAGGCGTGCCGAACGGACCAAAGGCAAGCTGCTCGAGCTCGAGCTCTGGCAGCTCGGGCAGATCGTCAATGCGCGTTTCAGCCTCGGCACAAACGCGCTCTTCGACGGGGCAGAGCGCCTGCGTGTAGGCCTGCATCGTGCCCCACAGCCACTCGCCCACCATGTGACCGCGCCGCTCTGCTTCGGGGCGCTCACGCGGCGCAACGGCCACGTAGCTCAACGTCTTCGGCTCGAGCTTTTCCTTGCGCAGGAGCCAGGCTGGCTTCGGACGCTCTCCACGTTCACGAGCGAGCTCGGCCGCGTGGCGCTCTTCGCGCACCTGGTCGAGCTCGCGAGCGCGCTCGAGCAGCTGTCGGTGCGAACGGACTCGAGGCGCTTCGCCAGACCCACCTGACGCGCGGCCTACCGGGGGGCCCCCAGCAGACCGCGCCAGATCACTCGAGCCGTTGCCTTGCGGTTTCGGTTTCGGGTCGACCTGCACGCGCAGCGGGTGAGGCCGCGCGTCAGGTGGGTCTAGCGGCTCGAGCTTGACAGCATCGGCCGAGGAATCCAAGCTCAAAGCACTTGCGGGTTGTCGGAAACTCCCGCTGGTATCACCACCGTGGCTCGGCCCCTCCGCCGGGCCACGGCCCTTTTGTAGGGTAGTCGGCGCCGTCATCGCCGTTCGTGCCTTTCGAGCAGGAGGCGCTCAAGCTCGAGCTCGAGCTCGGCGGCCTCGCGCAAGTTCGGGCTTGCTCCATTGCGCTGCTCGATGTTGGCCGAATACATGACCCGCTCAGCTCGCTGCAGGCTGCTCTGCTCAGCGTGACTGAGCTGCCGCCCAACGTGCACCTCGGCCATGGCTTCTGCGCCGAGTACCCACCAACCATCGGATAGAAGCTCCCATGTTCGGACAGAATTGGCGCTCGCAGCCGCCCAAGAGTGTCCGCTCGGCGAGCGGCTCAGAATCGCGCGGACTCGCAGGCGAGCGTGCTCCGATAGCTGTCCGAGCCGAGAAGCTCGGCGCATCTCATCACGCCAGCGGTGCGGAGCCGCGGTTACCCCATCTTTTCTCCATCGGGCAGCAAGAACTGATCGGGAAGAACCCTGTCTGGCTCATCGGTTTCGGGCGGACCGAGCCTCTGCTGCAGCGGGCCTCTGCCCACCAGCATAGTGTTCTTTGGCCACGGCTTCTCTTGAGCTCTCAAGAGCTCGCGTATGTGCCTTTGGGCCTGGCCCAGGGTCGCCCTATCGGCAATCTCCACGCCAGCTCTACGCAGGCGTTCGAGCAGCGTCGCCGGTGCCGGCTCTTGCGCCTGCTCTGGCGAAACGCCCACGATTTCCGCGTAGTGCCCTGGTCTCATGCTCACAAGTAGCTCGGTCCCGTAGGCGGACACTCGCAGACCAAGGAAATGACGTCGAAGCCCTGACCATCCGCTCGTATTCTGACGAGCCTCGGCTGGACCGGGCTTGGGCAAGGCCCCTCGAGCGTCATGAAGACGGTCCATCCTGCCATTTCACCGCCGTCGACATTGTCGGCCAATCGACAAGCGAGCTCGACCTGGTCGTGGTTCGGCTCGTCGCCTGCGCAGCCGATGGGCAGCAGCAGCAGAGCGATGCACACATGCTTTGCCCTCATGTTGTTCCTTTCTCATCGTCGAGGTCGTCCTCCAGCGGAACACTGATCCAGTAGTCTGGCGACGTCGTATTTGGGGAAACGACCTCTTCGTTCTCATCGCGCGATGGCGCTTGATATCCAGACCGGGAGCTGACCGGTCATCAAGACTACGAACGAGACCTGCCAGAGCACCGCCACTGTACAGGGCAATGCTCTCGAGAGCTTTTGCACCTTGCTGGCTCTCGCCGAGAGACTTCTTGAAGCTCTCGAACTTCTTCCTCCAGGCCATGACCTGTGTACGGGCTTCGGAGAGCGTCAGAGGATTCATGCTCGTTGCTTCGGATACGGTAGCTCGAGCGTCCGAGTGTCCGTAGGCAGAGGAAAGGAACGCGGTCGCCCTGGACCTTTGGGTCCGTAGTGTCGGTAGGGCCATCCCTGGGCTTGGCGCTCCGCAACCCAGGCAGGATCGATCATCCAATAGCCGGGCTTTCGTCCATCGACCACCCTGCGAGTAGCAGGGATGACGCCCAGGCGGATGTATCGCTGGACGGTTTTCTTGTAGAGCCCGAGCGCCTGCGCGACCTCGGTCGTGCGCAGAAACTGCATCGGGCCAACGCGAGCCGGATAGTGCTTGGGCTTGCGCTTGCCGATACGCGGCGGCGTTTTCTTGGCTGGCTTGCGTTTGTTGTTCTTTCGCATGTCGACCTCCGCTACGCAGCTGATGCTCGACCGGTGACGTACAGGTTGACGCCCGCCCTACCCCTGAGCTCGATGAGCTCGATTGAAAGGCACCACGTCTGCAGGCCCAAGCGACGAGCGGCTGCTCCGATGGCCGCCACGTTGCCCGGTGTGATTCCGACCTTTGAGGGTTGGAGTCGCAGACCACCAAGTCCGACCGAAAGCACTCCATTGCACTGCACTTCGACCATGCCTGCTGGCAGGCCATCTAGATGCAGCTGGGCCAAGAGCACGGTCCATCCCTCTTGGGCAACGGGGCTAGGATTGACGACGAACAGGGCCAAACGGCGACAGGCTGTCCATGTCACCGGCAGCTCGGGGAAATCGCTGACAACCCAAGCTTCGTCAGTCGTTGGCTCGGGCTCGAGCAGCCGCACTTCATGTGCTCGCTCGAGCAGTCGCAACGGAAACTCGACCTTTGCTGCATTCGGACTGAGTCCGGGCCAAGGGTCTCTCAGCCTCGGTTTCCACTCTGGCTTTCGGTCCAGGAGCTCGAGCATGGTCGGCACGTGTCGACCACGCTCGAGCGCGAGGGCTTTCCATGGGACTCCAGGCGCTGGCGATCGGACGGCGTTCCGGAGCTTGCAGAGCGCCTTTTCCAGAATCTGTCGGACACGAGTCGAGCTCAGCGGTGCCTTGCGTCCTATATCGCGATACTTGTCCCCAAGCGCGTTCAGGCTCATCGGCTCGCCGTTGAACCCGTACCGATCGAAGACCATCCAGCGCTCACGCTGGCTGAGCGGCGCCCATGCCAAGAGCTCGTGCACTTCGAGCTCCGTTTCGGCGCTGAGCATCCGGTCGTCGGGGCTACGAGGTCGGTTCAAGCCAACGAGCTCGGGCAGGGTCTCAATTTGACGAGCCTGCCTGAGCTCGAGTCGGCGCCATTCGCGACGTGTCCGCATTCCGTTCACCGTCAGAAAAGACCCTTCGAGCGCTGCTCTGCCAGCCAACCGAAAACTGCCTGCTCGTGGCGCCCAGGCGCCGGAAGTCCCTGCGTACGCCCAAGGGCCACGACTTGACCGGCAGCCACGAGCAGCGGTTCGGTAAGCAGGGCCAGCAGACCTTCTGGCTTCGGAACCTGCCGACCCTCGAGCTCGAGCGCCGCGCGCATCGGCTCATACACGTCGCAGACAAACACGCAAGCAGCCAGCGCCACTCCTGGATCGACCTCGAGCACCTTGGCTGCCAAATGCAGCGCTTCCCAATTGAAGCGCCGGACCTGACACTGAGTGGCGAGCCAGTCGAAACAGCGCGTGGCGATCCGGCGGTTTCGGTTTTCGGCCGCGAGCTCGAGCACCTGGTCGAAGCGCAGCCTGAGCAGGATGAGCGTCGCGTTGCTGCCCATGGCCACGATTTCATCAGGATCGACCTGCCTGATGCGACAGGCGGCCTGGCAGCAGGTCATCGCTTCCTCGGTCGTGACCTCGAGCAGCTCTGCCATTTCAGCCAGTCGATGGGTAGTCGCCTTCGGAAAGTGACCGCTTGGGCGTCGCATCTCGCCTTCCGTGATGATGAACGCCCCTGGGTCTCGCTCGCCGGCGCCGGCGGCGAGCAGCACATTGAATTCTTTCCGGTCACCGAGCGTGATTGCGACACCCCTGAATGCATCAGCCGCCGCGAGCTGGCCGAGGTCGAGCTTCATCATCTCGGCCTGCTTCCGGAGCGGTGCCCACCAGTCTTCGTCCATGGTGGTGAAGCCATCCACGCCAAAGAACGCCAGCATGGCATCGGGCGATACCTGGTACTTGCCTCCGAGGTTTTCAAGCAGACCAGCGAACCAGACCGGCTCGACCTGAAACTGGCTCGCGACGAGCTGCACGAGCTCGAGCTCGGTGACCGTTGCCTGCTGCAGCTTCGGTCCTCCGGAACGCTCGGTTTCTGGCGGCTCGAGCGGCATCGCATCGAGCACGACCGCATCAGGCGCCTCCGGATCCAGCCGTTTGCGTTCTTCGAGTACCTGACGAATCAGGTTCGAGGCCTCAGCCTGCATGGCTCGACGTTCGGACTCCGGTATGCTGTCGGTTTCTTCTCGCTGTTCCATGTCCCCTCATTTCAGGCGGTCGGGTCCCGCCCATTCGAGATACGTGACGACGTTGCAGCCGATCGGAACGGTGTCACCGATGCGACCGACGGCGCCGTAGGAAGGCGCAAAAATTGTCTGCGTGTCCTGACCAACCAGAAGGTTCGTCAGCAGCGCCGGTCCGGTGACGAACACCCAACCGCCCGGAGCGAGGACGCGCTGCGGCATGAATTCGACGAGCTTCTGCTGGCCAGGCTGCATCCAAACGGTCTTCGCCGTGACAACCCAGCCATCAGAAGCCGGACGCTCAGCTGGGCTTTCTGGCTCTTCTGGCTCGGGAGTAGTCTGCCATTTCGGTGGGAGCTGATATCGAGCCACCGGAGCGAAAAGAGTCACGCTTACCGGAGCGCCCTCTGGCTCACGACGCTCACGCAGCGCGCGCCTGATGGCCTGAACATCATCATCAAGGGCTTGCAAGCTCGCGTAGACCTCGGCCAGATGCATGGCCAGCGTCTTGCGCTTGGTGCCCGGCGCGGAACGCTCCCAGCGGAGCACGAGTGGACCGAGCCGCTTGCCCTCGACCAGGGCGTCCATGATGCGACGGACAGGGTTCATCGGGCTGCCCTCCGCACGAGGCCTCGGCCCTCGAGCAGCATCAGCGCGCGCCGGACCGTGGGCTCGTCGAGCTCGGTCCTCGCCACTATGTCGAGCACGTCCGGTATCTGTCCGCGTTCGAACATCTCGTCTCCGATGTAGTCGAGCACTTCGCGCTCGGTCGTGGACAGATTCGCTCGCGCAGGAGTCGCCTGCACGTCTTCGAAATTGACCGCTCGCACGTCCCCGTGCATGTCACCAAGCGCCAGAGCCCCGCTCTTGAGCCGAGCGAGCCAGCAGAGGCCCTTCGGCTGGAAGTCGAGTAGCGTGGTTAGAAACCTCCTGAAGCCCGGCGGGAACCCCATGCCCTGCTCGAGCTCGGCCCATTCCACGAAACCCACGTCGAGCCCGGCCTCGCTCTCGAACGCCACAACGACCCCCTTGTCGGCGGTCTGCTCCGGCTTCAGCTCTCGCGCTTTGACTCGCACCGCCACGAACAGCAGGCAGAGCTTGCACCGATCGCAGAGGCAACCGTGTTCATGGCCAAACGATTCCATGCGCAACAAGTCTTTCATGCTCGGCCCCGTTTCAGACGTGCGGCAGGTCCCACCATGCCCGCGGCCATGAGCTCGAGCAGCCAGTGCTTGATGGCCTCGCGTACGGGACCGATCCGACCGAGCTTGCGCACGCGAACCAACATCACGAGCACGTCGAGCAGGCGAGCGGGCGCGACGCTGAGGGCCATCGCAGCCGCTATGTTCCAGGCGGCTAGCGCCTGCAGCGGCACGCCGAGCTCGCGCGCAACGAGCTCGGCGGCTGCATCCTCCGAGGCCGGATCAAGCGCCGGCCTCGGCATCCTTTCGACTTCGATCATGGTGCGGGCTCTGGCGCAGGCTCCGGAGCTCGCTCGACTGTTGGCTGTGGAATGACCTCCACGCGCGGCAGGCTCACAAGCTTGGCATGCACGTGGGAACCCAGGCATCGGCCAACGATGAGCAGCTCGACCTCGACCGCGTGAGACTCGAGATTGTCCACACGGAAAAGCAAGAGCTCGCCGGCGCGCACTCCGTTGATACTCGGCACCAGCACGCCGGTGGGCTCGTTGAGCGAGAGGTTTGTCTGTCCGACGATCAGGTCCAGCGCGTGAGGCGTCGCCGGGCATTGCCCGCACTTGGCAGAATGCAGGATCACCCGTTCCGGCCAGAAGTCCTCCTGGCATTCGCCCCAGGCTAGATCCTCGCCCGATGGTCGGAGCTTGACGTGCAGGGTCGCATACGCTGGTCCCATGAGCGGACCGTCCGCAGGGCCCTCGACCTTTGTGACTTCTTCGGGCGCCGTCGGCTGCTCGAGCTCAGCCGGCTCGAGCGTGACGGACTCGGTGGTCTTACTGGCCATCGAGCTCGCAACGGCACGCAAGGCCAGTCGCAGCGCGTTCAGTGATGGATGAACGCTGCCCCGGCCGGGCACGTAGACAGCCGACTCGAAGCTCGGAAAGACAGCAGCACGGTCCGCGAGCTCGAACATGTCGGCTCCGGTTTCGAGCGCGACCTCGCCCAGCACCTGTCGCACCTGCTCGGTCTTGAGCCGGGCGAAGTTCCCGAGCGTGTCGAGCAGGCCTTGCAGCTTCACCTGATTGGCTTCGAGCATCGGACGCGGCTCGGGAGGAGCGTCGGCTTTCACCGGCAGTCGCGGCTCGCGGTAGAGCGCGCAGCCGGGATGATGACCTGTCGGCAGCCCAGCCTGATCGCGTGGCCATAGCTGCGCGATCGGAATGCCCGTCGTCGGCCAATCCCTGCAGCCGCACGCGGCCGCCGACTCGGCTTGCTCGGCCGCTCCCAACTGCTCGAGCACGGACTGTTGGAGCGCTCGCCAGCCGAGCTCCTGACACACGCGCACAAAATCCATTGCACTGCTCCGGTGGCGCTGCTCCATCCGAACCAGACCAGACACGAATACCTCAGCCATCGGTTTTCTCCCTGCTCTGCCCTTCGGGCAGGTCAAATTGCTCAACAAATTCAGCCATCGCCGGTGAGCTCAGCCACCGGCTACAACGTTCGATCATGGGGGCGGCGCTACTCGGCCCCGTCGTGCCCGCCACGAGGCAGCAGGCCCACATGGCGGTCGCGAACGCCCTGTTCTCATCGGGCCGAAGAATGGTCCGCTCAGCCATGCCAGAAAGGTCGCCCTCCGAGACCGCCATCACCATCCACGGCGCAGGCTCGAGCCAGTTGGCAGGCTCGAGCGCCGCGCACACGCAGTGGCCGCACAGGCCGCAGCCCTCGGCCATGCCGAACAGCAGCAGCATCAGGGCATCGAAATCGCAGCCCATGCCCGTCGCCACGTCGTCGACGTGCTGGTAGCCATCAACGTGCTTGTAAGCGTGCTCCATCAGCGCTCCTTCCCCCCCTCGTGCCCTTCGGGCACCGCCCCCCGCCACGCGGGGGGCTCTCGCACCGCGCCGGCGATGCCGGCGTCAGACTGCAGGGTCGAGCCCTCTCCCGTCCCGCATGGCTCGCCGGGCCGGGCACTGTAGAGCTCGCAGGGAGCCTCCATGTCCGGGCCGAGCTCGACCTGGACGAGCTCGCGCTCACTCAGGCAGAACGGAACGATGCACTTTCGAGGGTTCAGAACGTCCAGAACGCGGTGCCCATTCAGGACCACGCGCTTGATCTCGCAGCCGGTTGACAGGATCGTCAGGCCCGGCGCCAAGAACGGATGGCCGAAAAGCTCGGTGGCGACTGCATCCTCGGGCGGGTCGGCCCTGCGCTTGAACGGCGAAAATTCGACGTCCGTGCCTTGGAGCGAGAGCACCTGCCAGCCGAGGAACCACAGCCTACGCATGTTCGGGCTCCCTTGGCTTGGGCGCACGGAACTCTCCGCACCAGTGCGGCATTCGGACCATGCGAGGCTCCGGATACCGCCGGCAGAGGCCCGCTTCTCCCCTTTCGACCGCCGCGCGCGCCGGAAAGTGTCCGCGCAGCCGCGGCGGGGGCTCACGCGAAAGAAACTCGCACTTGGAGCAGTCCCGCTCTCCGATGGGGACACACTCGATGCAGTAGACCTTGTCGCCCTCGCGATAGGGCTCTCCCACCGAGCCATCCGACGTGATGAGCTTCCCACAGGCTGAACACAATGCCGGCTCAAACATGCGGGCGACCTTTTGTCCTGCGACCCTGGGACTGATCCTGCTCGTACTGCTGCAGCAGCCGCAACCCGGAGCGGATGACCTCGGACTTGTTGCCGTACCTGCCCGAGCGCACGAGCCGCTGCATGTAGGCCGTCCAGTAGGAGCCAATCGCCATACTCGTATGGTGCATTTTATCCCGCATCGTGTCTCCCGCTGATGGCCTGTCGGTAGGCGCAGACCGAGCCATGGATCATCACCTCGACCCCGCAACGCTCGTGAACCGCCACCAGGTTCGACACCTTGTAGCCGGAGTCCCGATGCATCGGAACCCAGGCACGCTGGGGCCCGGGCACCCGCTCGCCGCAAACGGCGCAGGTCGGGTCGTGCCTGGTGGCGGTCGAGCTTCGTCGCATTAGCCCGCTTTCTTGTCGTCCACGGGCAGAATCTGAGCCGCCGGCTTGCCGAGCTTCGTCAGCACGTACGCCCGGCGGTGCACCATGACCTCGTGCAGCACCTCGCCAGGCTGCTTGCGGAACTCGCTCATGGTGATGACCCGGGCCACGCGCGGGCGTTCGGTGAACTGCGTATGGCCCGTGGCCGCGGCGCCGGCGTCGCGTTCGTACTGCTCGCCGACCCCCTCGAGCGCCTCACGCCACGGCGCAAAGTGGGTCGTGAACCAGGTCACCTTGACCTCGGCCACGCCACTGAGCGGCTTCTGCAGCGGCAAGGCGAGCACAAAAAATGCCGTGCCTGTGTCCGAGCTCACTTCGCCGAGGTAGGCCAAGAGCCGACGGACTTCGTTCTGGTCAATCATGTGGCTTGTTCTCCTGCTCGAGCTCGACGATTCGGCAAGTCGCTCGGCTCAACACTTCGAGGATTCGGACGATCGCCAGCTTGACCTCGGGCCCGGTGGGCGCTTTCGGAGAGCGATGGACGGGCAGGTCCTCGGCATTTTCCAGGTACTGAGCGATCAGGTCCGCGAGGTCGACAACACTTCGACCAACGCGGGGCGAGCCCGCGAGCTCGGCGCAGAGCTCGCGGGACTGGTGCCTCGGGGGCGATTCCCTACCGGTGGCCGGACGCAGGCTGGGTGCGCTCATGACGCCTGCTGCTCCGAGACGAGCACCGAAAATGCCTCGCGCATGGTGCTTTCGGCGGCTGCCTGGGTGGACTGACCACGACAACGCAGCGCCGCCCAAATCACGTGCGCCATGAACAGCTGCTCGTCACGCGATGTGCCGATTCCGTCCAGCAGCAGCGATGACGACTCGTATCGCTCCCAGTACCAGGCCGGCGCCGTCCTGAAGCCTGGATCACCCAGCAAAGCAACGACGCAGACCGGACAGACGGAAAACATCCTTGCTATGGTCTGGATGAGCAGGCCAGCTTTCGAGCTCTGCCACCAACCACCAGCGCGGATAGGCAGCAGCTCGGAAATGCGAAAAGCGCGCGTGAGCCCCACGACGAACTGGTCGAGCCAGAGCTCGAAGGCCAGATGCGGACCGAACGGGTGAATATGGCCAAGCCGCTTGGCCTGCTCGCCTCCGCCTCTCGGCTTCATCACGCCGCAGCCCGAGCGCGCAAGCTCGAGCTGCCTCTGGTTCGGGCGCACGATGGGCTTGCTCATCGGAGCCTTCCCTCGGTCGAGGCCAGCGCGAAGCTCAGAGCTAGCCCAAAGATGATGCTCGCCACGTGGTTCTGCCACATGGCCAGAGCAGGCATCGACCTGAACACCGGCAGATCGAACCGCTGCCCGCCGAGGGCAAACAGGGCAGCCCTGAAGGCGGCCTTTTGCCGCTCGGCCGGTACGTCGCCCAAGATGTCCTGCGCTCGAGCTCGAGCCCAGGGCTGGGAGCAGCCAACCGAGACCGCGAGCTCGTCGCAGAGGGCATCCAAGTCGCCGCTGCTCAGCGGGGGACCTGGCTCGTGCTTGATCCGCATCCCTGCAATGCCCATGAAGGTCGCCGCGAGGTCGAGCAGCACCGAGCGCATGACCTCGAGCACGCGCGCAACGTCCATGTCGTTCAGGACGTCGTTACAGACCTTGTCAGCGTCAATGCCCTAGAGCTCGAGACGCTGAACCACGAGCTCGATGAACCTGTCCTCCGCTATGCCGCAGGCGACCAACAGGTCGCCGGCGGTCTTCGGGGGAAGCAGACTGGACGGTACGAGCTCGGGGCTCATAGCTCCGGGTTCTCCGCCGTGAGACCCTTGTCAACGGCCTGGTCGAGCACGCGCTGCAGCGCGTCGAGCAACGCCAGTGCGCCGTCGAGGGCCTTGAGCTGAGCCGCCTGGACGGCGCGCTCGGTCGTTTCCCAGCCCTCGCCCACGCGGCGGAGCTCGTCGAGCTCGTAGTTCGGCACTTCGGCCTCGAGCTCGCGCAGCACTTCAGTGATGCGCTGAGCGGAGGCTCCGAAGGAATCGAAGGCCATGCGCAGGCTGAAGCGCAGGAGCCCATCGAACACGCGCGCCGGGCTGATGTTGGCATGCGCCGCCATGGTGGCCACGATGGAGGCCACTACGGCCTCGGGCAGGCCGACGAGCGTGCTCACGGTCCGGAGGTTCTGGGGATAGCCGGCGCCGGCGCGGATTTCTTCGCAGGCGGCGCGAAACTCGCCGAGGAAAACCTCGGCCCTCATGCTGTTGGTTTCGGTCATTTCTTGCTCCATTGCAGGTATCACCTTGTCAGTCGATGGTTCGAAGCGCTGCCAGTGCTGCTGCACCCAACGGCGACCAGCATGGGAGCGGAAAAGTGCTCGCCGATAGCCCTCGAGCAGGTTTTCGGCGAAGTCCGGATAGCCAAGCCGCTTGAGACACTCGACCCAAGCGGCTGCGCTCGTGAGCTGCCAGCGGCCGGCAAACTGAGCTCCGCGTGCGCTCCCATGGGCTTGCCCTGGGTATCGACGTGGTCAGGCTGGAAACCCGCTACGAATCCGAAGACGTCCATATTGGTCCACTCATCGTGGTGGGCGCAGACCACTTCAGCCGTGAGCGTGGCGGGACCAACTCCGGTGACAAGCAGACGATGACGCTTCTGGCCCTCTGGTTGCTGCGCTCGAGCTCGTTGACGCCGCTTCATTGCAGTGAGCGTCTTCATTTCGCCACCTTGGCCCTGATGCGCTCAGCCGCGGCCAAGAGCTCGTCGACGACAAGCCCGGCCGGTGCGCGCATCCTGAGTGAGATGGCAGCCACTAGAGCGGCGACCAGACCCGGCTTATAGCCGATGGTCTCCGCGAGCTTCTGAATCTCGGTGGAGAACATGTCAGGCACGGGGGCTCGCCTTCCGGAGCTGCACATTGGTGAGCGCGAGCTCGAGCCGGCGCATCGCGAGCTCGAGCGGCGGCAGCTCGCCGACCTGGAACCAAAGCGCCGCCACCAGCGTCTCGGGCTCGACGTTCACCGAGACGCAATGGCGCAGCATGATGTTGAACAGCTGCTCGGTCGTGACACCGAGCTCGCCGGCGATGGCTTCGATTGCCACGCTGCAGCGTTCGGCCGTGCGCGGCACGAAGGAGCAGGCGCTCAAGAGCTCGACCGTCGAGACGCGGCTGTGGTTCGAGACCTGAAGCAGCTTTTTGCCAAGCCACTCCACGTCAACGTTCCACTTGGCCGCGAGCTCGCGGACCGTGGGTATGTGGTTCGGTGTCGGTTTTCTCTGTTCGTCCATGGGTATCACCTCCGGCGGGCATGGAGTCCCGGCTTGACTATCCCTCATTCTACGGCTCATACCGGACTTTTATTTAGTGCTGCGCGGTCGAGCCGAAAAAGGCCGCGAGGCAGTGTGCGGATCCGCACCTGGGGGCAGGGGACCCCATTGGCACGGCCGTTGCTTATGCTCGAGCGGACCTAGAACGGGACAGCCGCGGCCAGTCCTCTGGTCGCTGCCCGAACCTTGCGCACCCGCTGGTGCCGCGCGACCTCGCGCTCCGCTTCCTGGTGCTCACGAATGGCACGCTCGAGCTCGGCCTGCTGGTCCGCCGCGCGCAGCGCCATGACCTCGTCGGGGTTGTCATGCGCCCAGTGGAGCATGGCCTCGGTCCGCGAGATGTGAGCCGTCGCTCGAATGCCGCGTCGGAGCTTCATGAAAATTGGCACGAGCTCGGGGTGGAAGCGCTCGAGGTCGCGCACGACCTCCTCATCGCTCTCGCCGCGGCGTTCGGCCTCTTGCTGGCGCACCAGATGGCGCTCGACCCGGCTCTTGTGGCCCGCGAGCTCGCGGACCCGCAGGCGCTCGTGCTGCTCGAGCCGCTGAGCACGCTCGAGCGCCTGCAGACCCATGCCATCAATGCGCGCCTTCCGGTGGGCCCACCGCTCGCGAAGCTCAGCTGCCCACTCTTCGATCTGGCGGCGCACCCGGGCTCGCTCCCGAGCTCGATACTCGACCCAACGGCGCCGAGCTCGAGCTCGAGCAGCCCGGTAGCCCCGAGCGAGACGTGTCCGCGTGCGCCGCCAACGCTCCCGCGCGCGGCGCAGTCTCTCGCGCGCCTTGCCTAGCGCATCTCGAGCCGCATGGAGCGCGAGCTCGGCCTGCGCCCGTTCACCGCGAGTCATCCCTAGATGGCTCGGCGCCGGCTCCGGCGGCGCTCTTCGCGCATCCTCAGGCGCTTGGCCCTGGTCTTGGTGACCTTGGCCCGGCGCTGGCGGATTCCGTCGTGATGGATCCGCTCAGCTTGCTCGAGCTCGTGCTCGAGCTGCTTGGCCTCGTTCATCGCAGCGTGCTGGTCGCGAAGCATCTTGCGCGCATCGGCAATCGCCTTGCGCAAATGCGGCAACGACGGCAGGTGATGCTGCTGGTCGAACTTGAGCAGGGCTCGACCCGCGCGCACGATGGTCGGTAGGTGCGCAGACTTGTTGGCTTCAATCCACTTGTGCCATTTGCGCTCCCAAGCCTCGACCTTGTGCTGGAACTCGGCTGCGTGGGTCGGTTTCTTCCGGCGTCGGTGCACCGGTTCCTCATGCGTCGCGTGGCCAGGATTGCCCGCGCTGTGGTGGGGTGAATGGGGATGCTTGGTGCTTCGCCGTTTCGGCGAGGCATGGGGGCTAGCGGCTCGTCGCATGGCCGTCTTTCTACCTTTCCGGGCCACGACCGGCCCAAATTCTCCGGCGCGCAGTCGCGCCTGCTGATCGCGCTCGAATTCCGCGGCCGCGGCCCGACGGACCGCGGGCGGAAAGCTCAGGTTCAGGTCGCCGGCTCCGATTTCCTTCTGATACATGACGGCAGCCCGATCGAACCAGTGTGTCCATGCCTTCACGGCCTTGGCCGGGTCGTACTTCCCCGCGGCCATTTTCTTTTTCAGGCTCTCGACGATGGCCTGATGCTGCGGGTAAAGCTCGCCCGTGTTTTCAGCGAAGAGCCGAAGCTCGTGGACCGCCGTCTCATCAACTGGTTGCGTGCGTCGCATGGTTCTGGTTCCTGGGTTGGAATGGTGAGCCGAAGCCTTCGGATGCTCGATATGCAGGGCCTCGCCACTCGACTGGTCGTAGACGACAGCGGGGACCTTGTGCTTTCGCGCTGCGCGGACTGCCTCGGACATTGCTTCGGTCAGCTCTCCGATTCCGGTATCCCAGAGCTTCGCGCTATGGTGCTGCAGCTCGCGGTTGAGGGTCTTCTCGTCCTGGAATGCATGGACGGAGAAGTGCTTCTGCCCCACGAACTGGCCATAGACCACCGCGAAAGGGCTGTGGTGGCCCGCCGTGAGCGTCGTTCTTCGCCGGCGAGGCTTGCGCGCCTTCAGAACGCGGAGGCCGAGCGGGTCATGCTCGGCCTTGCGGCCCTCGCTCATGGCAATCGCCTTCGCCACCTGCGGATCGCTCACGAGCTCGCCGCCCTTGCGCCTCAGCTTCCCGTGATAGAACTCCTTCATCACGGTGGCGGCCTTTTCGCGGCCGGTAAGGTCGAGCTTCTTGCGCTTGGCGGCTCCGGCTCCCGGCACGTCCGGATGGCGCATCGCGCGGGCCATCAGCCCCTTGCGTGGCTTGCGACGTGTCCTATGCATTGGCGTGTCTCCTGGTGGAAAAATCAGCTGAAAGATGGCCGGGCCAAGCCGGAGCTCGGACTCGCGAAGCTCTTTCGGGTCTATCCGAGCTTTCGGGCTGGCCCGGTCCAATCTGATGAGCCCCTCGAAGTGGAGCGCGTCGAGCGCTGCGTTGAAGTCACCTCGGTCGAAATGGCTGAACTCGTGAATCTTCTGGGCCTGCTTCCAGGTCGAGCCGATGAGCGCTCCCTTGCCCACGTGCTTGGCCTCGCGGGCCGCGTCGAGCACGTGGTGAGCCAGTAGCTCGTGACTCATGGGCTCACTCATCGCTCCCTCGCTACGGTCCAGCCAGCTCGAGCGAGCCCTAGCCGTCGCTCGTCTGATTGCGCAGCCGACTCGATGAACCGATCACCATCCGAATTGCGAGCGATTCGGCTCTCGCCGGGCACGTGTTCGCCAATCGCGAGCCAGAGCCGCTCGCCACCGGGCAGAGTTTTGGTCCACCGCTCGGGCCCGGACCAAGCCGGGGGCCGCACCAACAAGTGCTCTGGCTTTCGATCGTAGAGCGCTCCGAGCCGCGTCCGCTTGACCTGGTTCGGATGCTCGACCGCGAGCTGCCTTGAGGCGAATCCCGCAAAGTCTGCCTCGTTGCTGAATGCGTGGCCCCGGACACCCGCAAAATCTCCACGCTGCCAGCGCTTGCGGCGGTCCCTAGCGATCTTCCATGCCTCCGCCGGGCTCTCGGCCGTGAAGTAAACCGCCACGTCGCCAAACTCGACCCACACGAAGTCAGCCATTTTTGCCCCCCTCGTGCCCTTCGGGCACCGCCCCCCGCCACGCGGGGGGCTCTCGCACCG
>OEHO01000015.1_pt1 | contig 16860 bp, 15 predicted proteins | sample 1539131 | NCBI WGS metagenome assembly OEHO01 (sample SAMEA4074282, study PRJEB22523) | metagenome | biome: Groundwater | place: Australia | collected 23-Apr-2015
CCTGCTCCTAAAAGAATACCGTTAGCATAAGCATTACCACTTGCATCAACATAGAATTTTTCTGTTCCTTGATTTCTTAAAGATAATATTCTTGAGGTAGTTAATAGATTGCAAGTATCTAAAATATATGCATTCTCCCCTGATACTAAAACTCTTGGATTAAAATCCATCCTTAAGGAAGTATCTATTGTTACTGTTAAAATTTTTCCAGTTTTTGATCCAGAAGTTGTAGGATTATCTATAATAGAAATGAAATTTGCATCTGCACCTCCTGTTCCAGATTGAGTTCTAGATAAAGATAACATATTTCCAATAGTTCCTGCTCCTTGACTATAAGTATTTTTTATAAGTAAACCTGTTGAAAAATGGGTTTCTATAGATAATCCTGCTGTTGTTCCATTATCATTATCTATATAAATTCCTACACTACCATCATTTACTACATTTATACCTTTACCAAATCCGCTATTAGATAAATAAATCCCATCTCCATTAGCTCCATTAAATATATTTACCCCTGGATTATTATTATTTTCATTATCTACATAAATTCCTGTCCAATTTGAATTATTAACACAATATAACATGGAAACATGTAAATCTGCATTTAAATTTAATCTATCTGTTCCATCAGGATCAGTTGTTCCTGTATAAAAATTAATTCCAGATTGTTTACTTGTATAAGGAACATATTTATTTGTACTCCAATCAAGAGTAGCAGAAACTGGAGTAGTTCCAGAATTAGGAATCCAATGTCTTATTCCATCTAAAGTAGAACTTAAAATATATCCACTAACATCTGGCACACCTAAACTTGGTTCTGCATATTTAATTAAATATCCTTTATCTATTAAAGATCTATCAATATAATGAGAAGAATAATCTCCTGCATATTCTATTCCAGTTTGATCTGTTCCTGTTCTATTATCAGTAAATAATGCTTTTTCCCCACTACCACCATATTGTCCTAAAAAAAATGAGGTGGAAGTACTGTTTAATCTAGTATATAGATCATTTATATTTAATCCACTAAAATTTGTTGAAACACTAAATAATGAAGTACTTCCATATAATCCAAAAGTTAAAGTTTGGTTAGTTGCTATAGTTTGAATTACAACATCTTCTAAAAGAGTTCCCCCTAATTTAACACTTGAATCTTGTAAAGTTAAACCATTAGTAAAATTATAATTTGTTCCTCCACCTGCTCCTAATAAAATTCCATTAGCATAAGCATTACCACTTGCATCAACATAAAATTTTTCTGTTCCATGATTTTTTAAACTTAATATTCTAGAAGTAGTTAAAGTATTATGAGTATCAAATATATATGCATTTCCAGAAGTTGCAGCAACTCTAGGATTAAAATCTATTCTAACATTAGATCCAGTTCTAGCTTTAAATATAGAACCTGATATACTTCCAGAAGTTGTTGGATTATCATTAATTTCCATCAAATCAGAAGTAATATTTGATGATCCTACACTACTTAATCTATCTATATGAACATTAGGAGAAGAAGGAACAGTCGAACCTGCTTGTGTACAATAAAGAGTATATCCTTCATCAGAACTAAAATTTCCCCCATTTCCTACTGTTGAGTGAATATCTATTCCAGTAGCAGTTGTATCTATAATTATAGAATTAGGAACAAAAACTCCATTTAAAAATAAAATTCCTCCATAATCAGGAAAACCAGCAGCACTAGAAGTATAAAAATAACAATTACCTCCTGTTTCTGTTTTTGTTGGATAAGGAATATATTTATTTGTACTCCAATCAAGTATAGCAGAAACTGGAGTAGAATTAGGAATCCAAGATCTTACACCTTCAGATGAAGAGCTTAATATATAACCTCCAATAGAAGGATTACCTAAACTTGGCTCTGCATATTTAATTAAATATCCTTTATCTATTAAAGATCTATCAATAAATGTATCAGAATAATCCCCTCCATATTGTAATCCTACAGGAGTTGCATTACCATCTGTTACATATAAACTTGTAGTAAATGCTAAATTACCCATACCATTACCAAAACCTAAATAGGAATAATTATTTGAATCTCCTATTTCACTACCCCACATAGTTACGTTACCCTCACTTACTACTATAAAATTTCCCTGGTTATTTCCATCACCATATTGGTCTTTTATTAAAAATATATAATTACTTACATCTATATTTGTATTTTCATTTAAAATTCCTCCTAATTTAATACTCGAATCTTGTAAAGTTAATCCATTAGAAAAATTATAAGAAGAAGAAATATTTCTATATTTGACTTCACCTGTACATACATCATATGTTAATGCAGGTAATATACTAACATCTAAAGATAAATGTTCTTTTAATAATAATCCAGTTGAACCATCTCCTATTCTAATTGATGCCATTTTAAAATTTATTTTATATTTTTAAAAACAATTTACCATAAAATTGTTTCTTTATTTACCCAAGTTGATCCATTATATTGTTGTGTATATTTGCCAGTTCCATTTACATACATTCTAATATCTCCGGAAGAATCTATACCAGATACTTGTCTATAGTAATGAGGAACATCAAATAAAGTTTCATTAGAAATCCCAGCTCCTAATAAAACTCCATTAGCATAAGTATTTCCACTTGCATCTACATAAAACTTTTCTGTTCCTTGATTTTTTAAAGATAATAATTTAGCTCCATAAGTAGATAATGCAGAACTAGTATCTAATATATAAGCTATAGAAGATGAAGTATCTGCAACTCTAGGATTGAAATTTATTCTTGTAATATTTCCTATACTAACTTTAATAGAAGACCCTGATATTGTACCAGTTGTATCGGGGTTATCACTTATATAAAGTAAGTCACCAGTCATATTACCTGTTGATAAAACTGGTTCTCTTCTTATTTCAAATACATTTGAAGATACATTTGAAGATGATGATACAGATGTTTGCATAAAAATTCCAGCAAAGCCTAATTCAGATTGTCCTTCTATTCCTACCCCTCCAATTCCGCTAGCTGTTCCATAAATTCCTACCCCTCCTGTTTGTAAAGCTATTCCACCAATAGCATTAGTATTAGTTCCTGATGTTACACTTTCTATATAGGAAGAATATAAATTAGTAGCATATAAATTAGCATTTATATTTAATCTTGTATTTAAACTAGGGGTTTCTGTTCCATAATAAAAAGAAACTCCAGATTGTCTAGATGAATAAGGAATATATTTATTTGTACTCCAATCAAGAATATTAGCAACTGGGATAACTCCTCCGCCTGCTCCTAAAAGAATACCGTTAGCATAAGCATTACCACTTGCATCAACATAGAATTTTTCAGTTCCTTGATTTTTTAAAGATAATAATTTAGCTCCATAAATAGATAAATTATTACTTGTATCTAACATATAAGCTATTGATGATGAACTATCTGAAATTCTAGGATAAAAACTAATTCTTTCAGAACCCCCTATTATTGCACTTAATACTTTACCAGATATATCACCAGAAGTACTTGGATCATCTACTATATTAATAAAATTACCAACATAAGAAATATTACCACCAGGATAAGGTGATCTAATTAAAAGTAAATTATGACCTACTGAATTTCTATTATTAGTCTCTGGGGAATCACTTCCTCCTGTAACAAAAGTTCCAGCAGTTCCTACTAAACTATTAGTATATAATACTCCATAACTTGAATCTTCAGTAATGCTATCATTATTTATTTTAATAGCTGGGGTTGAATAATTTGATTGATTGCTATTTATACCTATAGTTCCATTAGATAATGTTCCAAACATAGAAGCATATAAATAACCATTTAAATTTAATCTCGTATTATCATCAGGATCTTCTACTCCTGTATAAAATGATAATTTTGCTTGTTTTGAAACATAAGGAATATATTTATTTGTACTCCAATCAAGAAAATCAGAAACTGGAGGGACATAATATTCTGTACTAACATCTAAAATTCCTGCATTCCATTTTAACGTTGCTCCTGTAGAAGAACTTCTAATAAAATTAGCTAATGAACCATCTATATACGTTTTAGAGGGTTTATTAGTATTTAGCCAAGCTATAGAAACATCTCTTGCTGCTAAAGAAGGATCTACATAAGCTCTAACTGAAGCAAAATTAATTGTATTAGCAGCTAACCAAGCTATAGAAACATCTCTTAAATATATAGCTCCATCTACATAAATTATTGAAGCTTTATTGGAATTTAACCAAGCTATAGAAACATCTCTTAAATATAAGGAAGGATCAATATAATTTTTAACACTTTGAAAAGATAAAGCATTAGTAGCTAACCAAGCAATAGAAACATCCCTTGCATATAATGAACCATCTACATATATTTTAGAAGCCTTATTAGTATTTAACCAAGCAATTGATGTATCTCTAGAAACTAAAGCATTATCTACATAAGATGATGAAATTTTATTATTATTTAGCCAAGCTATAGAAACATCTCTTGCTGCTAAAGAAGGATCTATATAATCTTTAACTGACGCAAAATTAATTGTATTAGATGCTAACCAAGCAATAGAAACATCCCTTGCATATAATGAACCATCTACATAAGGAGATGTCATCATATTAGCATATAACCAATTTATTAAAGAATCTCTAATTAATAACGATGCATCTACATAAGTTTTAGATGTTTTATTAGTATTTAGCCAAGCAATAGAAGTATCCCTTGCAGATAAAGAACCATCTACATAAGTTTTAAAATAATTAGTTAAATAATTTATAGAAGAATCAAAAAGATTTTTAGTTACAAAAGATGCATCATTAACTGTTAAAACTCCTGCAGTTATTTTTAACCCCGGACCAACTTTTACCCCTCCAAGTACTGTAGTAGAAGCAGTAGGTAAAACGTATCCTCCCCCACCTCCTCCGCCAACTCCACTAGCATCAGATCCAAAATGGTATCTTGTCCAAGTAGATCCATAAGAAGGATCGTATTTTATACATATAAAAGATATCCATGTTGCTGAAGCATCAGTAGATTTTAAATACCAAGATGTATCTGTACATGGATCTAGTTGAATTTTAAAATCATTTGGAGAATCAGTACATGGATCAAAAAGAAGTTCAACAATTTGAGAAACCTGTTTACATCTTAGTGCAATAGGATTTAAATTATCTATTTTATAATATGGTTTATTTACATCAAGATATTTATATGCTGAACTTTCCCCAATACTAGAATCTCTTGTTGAAGCATCTGGACCAATAAATGCACTATACCAAGAATAGTCAGCAGTAGTAATATTTTCATATAAATTTGTATATTGATTTCTAACTACTAAGTTATCTACTATTGCTGTAACAAATTCCCCCTTTGAAGCTTTTACTTTTCCTGTTGTAGTTAATGGTTTTATTAAAATACCTTGACTAGCATCATAATAAATATCCATAGATCTTTGAACAGAAGCAAAATTATAATTCCAATGTTTAGGTAATTCTGGTATGAAAGTATCTAAATAAATTTGATTCCAGTACATAATTATTTAAGTTTTATTTTATATATCTGTATGTCAAAAAAACATTAAAAAAATTTTTAATATATAATCTATAATTATTCACCTAAAAACTAAAATAATGATACAAGATTTAAATGAATTTAATTGGGATTTATTTACAGGCGGATATAGAGGAGGAAGTAAATTAATACCAAATGAAAATATTAAAGGAACGGATTTAACTACACGGGTTTTTTCAAGAGAACCCTATGCTCAAGAACTATTCGAAATTTATGATCAAGCACCAAATAAAAGTATAAAAAAAGATTTATCTAAAGGAGATTGTGTTGTTATAACAAGTATCCCCTATATAGATCAATATCGAATGTCTATTGAATTACTTGGAGGATTAACTGTAGATATTGATTTAAATAGAGAAAAAAGATTTATTCAAATTTATGGATATAATAATCCATTAGAATTTGCAGAAATTCTTTCTAATCCAGAAATAAGAAAAAATTTTGTTTCACAAAAACTTTACGCTTATGTTACTGATATTAAACCTTCATTAAAAATATCATTATGGCAAGGTCATATCCAAAAAACTAAAGAAGAATTTATGAATGAAGTAAAATCTCCTTCTAAAGCTTATGTTGCAAAGATAATAAATGCTAATAGAGGAGGATATTTTGTTGAAGTTCAAGGAGTTGAAGCATTTATGCCAGGATCATTAGCAGCACCAAATAAAATTAGATATTTTCAAGATTTAGTAGGAAAAGAAGTAATCGTAATGGTTGAAGATTTTTTAAAAGAAATGAATTCATTTATAGTTTCTCATAAAAAATATATAGATTACGTTTTACCTAAGAAGATATCTGAAATTCAAATGGATAAAAAATATACAGGTTCAGTTACAGGAACTTCTAAATATGGAATATTCATAGAATTTGGAGAGATATTTACAGGTCTTTTACATAATTCTAAAATGAAAGAAAATACATTAGATCTATTTAAAAAGAATGGGTATCAACCAGGAGATACTATTGAATTTTATATCAATGAAATTTCTAAAGATAATCGAATTATTTTAACAGAAGAAAGTCCTGAAGAAAAGAAGAAAAAAGTTAAAGATTTTATTGAAACAAATAAAGAAAAAATTATTAATTCCAAAGTTGCAGCTATTATGAATTTTGGGGTTATTGTAAATATTGAAGATTTATCTGGAGTTATTCCTAATAAAGAATTTAAAAATAGAAATATAAATATTAAAAACTTAAATATTGGGGATGAAATTTTAGTGAAATTTTATTCAGAAAAAGATGATAAATTAACTTTTAATTTACCTTTTGAAGAAAATGAAGAATAATTTTCTTTCTATTTAAGGATCTTCTTCTTTTTTCTTTAGACACTTATTGTATGAGGGGGAAAATAAAAGTTTCGTTAAAAACGTTAAAGATTTGTTAAAGAAGTTATTAAAAAATAACTTCTTTTTTTGTAAAAATATTTTTTACTATGGAAAATATTTTATATATTTGCATTAAAATATATAAAATATGACTTACTTATAAATAAAAAGGACAGGATGAATGATTTTAAAGAATATATTATAAATCTTGAAGGATTTTTAGAACAGGAGATTATTACTAAGTGTCCAGCTATTATTGAGGGTATTGAAGTATGTAAAACTGAAATGACTTGGGATAATGTAATAGGTTTTGGAGAATATCCTAAAGGTGGATATAGATCTTCTTTGAAACCTTTTTCTTATTTAGGAATGGGATGGGAATGTCCTATATGTGGTGCTAAAAGTGTTTGTCATGCAAATAAAGACCTATATGAATCAGTCATTATATATAAAAATTTAAGAAAAACAAATTATGAATAATTTAATTGAAATTAAAGCTAAAGTAGATGCTATTAAATCAGAAGATTTTAAAAATTTTAATGATTTTTGGAATGCTAAGAGAATAGCAGAAAAACCCTTAGATGATTGGGCTTATGCAGAATTTGATAAAGCTTGTGTTGATTTAGGATTTACTACTTTAGATAAATTACATGATTTTGTTTACACTAATGATATGAATTGTAATAAAATTCCTATTCAAAATTCAGGAATTATGAAAAATAATGATGAAATAAAGGTTTTTGCTATTTTAGATTATGATTATGATACAACCTTATGTAAATTTTCTGTTACAGATAAAAAAACTAATATTTCTCATAGAGGTGCTATTGATTTGGGTGAAAAATATTTAAGTGGAGGTATTCCAATTATTATTAAATAATAGAATTATGATTGATATATTTTCTAAAGATTTTACAGGAGAAGTAATGGTCGAATTTGCTCCAATAACAGAAAGATATTGGAGCAAAGGAGATAAAGCAACTATCTCCAAAGGTCAAATTAGGCTAGGAGGATGTTGGTTTAATTTTGATAATAGATTTATAGTAAAAATTATAAAATAATTTTATTTTTTACTTTAGAAATATTTTTGTATATTTGTTCTATAAATCAATAAAAATTAATAATATGAATCTTATAATGAAAATTAAACCATCTATCTGTAAAAGATCCTCTAAACAGGATATTATATCTAATTGGAGTCTTTATGGTTATACTGTTTCTACTTATGGCCAATATCGGAAAGAAGATAACAATTTTGTTTATGCTGTTAATTTTGAAAAATTTAACAAAAAAACTGAACAAAAGAAAAGAAAAGTAAAAGGCAAAAGCGTTACTACTTCTAGAATAATTAGAGAAAAACATTGGGTAGGATATCTTTATATGATTCCTAAAGGATGGCTAAAAGCTTCTAACAAGAAGGTTATACAAAAAACTAGAAATTTTAGTATAATTTCTAAAAAATAAATTATATTTGTATTTCCATAATTTTAAATTTTAATTAGTTAATAATTGTATTGGGACTTTCGAAAGAAAGTCCCTTTTTTTGTTTTAAATTAATAAAGAAGAAGTTTGTAAGAGCTTCTTCTTTTTTGTGAATAAATAAAGTAAATTATAATTGATGAGAAATCATTATGTTTATTTAACAACAAATATAATTACTAAAGAACAATATATTGGAGATAGAACTTGTTATTGTGATCCTAATGATGATAAATATTTAGGAAGTGGGGTTTTATTTAAAAAAAAAGAAAAAGAATATGGTATTAAAAATTTTGAAAAACAAATTTTGGAATTTTTTTCTTCCAGATGTGAAGCTTTTAATGCTCAAGAAAAATATATTAAAGAATATAAAACCCATATTTCTCAAGGGGGATATAATATAAGTTGGACTGGAGGAACTTATAGTGGAGGAAAACATTCTGAAGAAACTAAAAAGAAAATATCAGAAGCTAATAAAGGTAATCTATCTCATTTAGGAAAATATCATTCAGAAGAAACCAAACAAAATATAAGAAATGCTAATTTAGGTAAATCTCTTTCAGAAGAAACCAAACAAAAAATGAGAGGCCCCCGATCCGAAGATATAAAAAATAAAATGAAAGGAAGAATTCCATGGAATAAAGGAATGAAAACTTCAGAAGAGGTTAAACAAAAAATAAGTTTATCTAGAATAGGATTTCATCATTCGGAAGAAACAAAGAAAAAATTAAAAAAATCTAGAATAGATAGAACCCCAAATTTGGGGAAAAAACATTCTATTGAATCCAAACAAAAAATTGGGATAACTCTAAAAAATACACTTAAAAATAAAAATAAAAATATAATAAATGGATAATAAATTTTTATATAATCATATAAAGAATTATTCTGTATTAGAGGTAATGAATAATGCTAGGGTAGGTTTTATTTTTGAATTTTTTACTTCAAAAGATTTAGCTTTTATTCTTGAAGACCTTTCTAGAATAACAGGTAAAGCTGTGACTGTTACTAATGATGAAAAAATTCAACCTTCATGGTCGAATGCTATTCTTTTAAGAGAATATGAAGGAAAATCTCCTAAATATAAATTATATCTTGCCCAACAAGATTATCTTAGTATAGATTCAATGTTACATGGAATTTTAAATTGGATAAAAGAAAGCTGTAAAACAGATAAAACTACAGGTTTAAATGTTTCTTTATCTTTTAATAATGGTTCATTAAAAACAATTAGAAGCATTTCTAATATGGATGTTGCTAAAATGATTTTAAAAATTGATGAAAATTATCTTTATAACAGATTTCCTGATAGAGAGGGTTCTCCATTTTCAATGACTGTAAAAAAATTTATTCCAGTAAATGAATTTGTTAATATATCTCATCCATTTCAAAATTTGAATAATTCATTTCAGATGCCAAATTCTTCTTATTATGGAATAGATTTTTCAGATCAAACTATGGGAATTTTAAGATTCAATTATATTGGGGGAAAAGGATATGAAAATAAAGGGGCTCAAATTAATGAAGCTTTAAAATATTATATTATTTCAACTTACCAAGTTCTAAATATACCAGAATATTCTAAAGATATGGAATATCAAATGGGAAAAATTTTAGAAGATTATTCAATTATTAGAAGATGCTATTATGATCCAGAATTTTTTTTAAAAGAATTTAAAGAAATACAAGTTGGAGTAGATCTTAAAACAGGAGATCAAATTATAAAAACTTTTTGGCCAAAGTTAAGAAATCCATTAACTAAACTTATGATGGAAAGTGGATTTAAAAAAGGAAAATTTAATCTTGATCTTGAACAAGGAGTTTGTCAAATAAAAGATGCTAAACTATTTGGAATAAAAATTTCAAATATGCAAATTGTAAATTGTGAAATACAAGGAGTTTTAGAAAGATGTTCATTATGGAATTCTAAATCTAATAATTCAAGATTTATAAAATCTACTTTAGTAGAAGGCAATAATATAAACGAATCTTATTTAGAAAAAACTAGAGCGGATAGAGGAAATATTATTTCAAAATGTGTTATTACTAATTCTGGTGAAATTATAAATTGCAAAGTAAATGAATCTATTATAAAAAATGCTGGTCTTGGTAAAGAAGCAAAAGTTGATGAACATTGTGTTATTATTGGAGATAAGTTATATCAACAACCAATAGTTAAAAGTATAAAATCCGAAGAAATTCGAGATTATTCTTGGATAAAAAATCTTACTCCATCAGAATCTAATAAAGAATTTGGAAATATTTTCAAAATTAAATGGTAAAATGAAAATTGTTAAAGAATCCATTTCTTTTGAAAAAAGTTCCAATATTTATAAAAATTTAAATATTGGTATACGAGAACGAATAGAAAAATGGTTAAAAACATTTAAAATAAATAATTACGTTATAAGAGAAGATTATACTATTGATGTTATGGATGATGTAAGTATACATATTAAAGGATTAATTAAACTTCCAAATTTTATAAGATTTAATAGAATATCAAGAAGTTTTTATATAGTAGATTGTGATTTAATTACTTTAGAAGGATGTCCTAAATATGTAGGAACAAGTTTTTCTTGTTCTAATAATAAATTAATTAGTTTAAATGGATGCCCTGAATATGTTGGCGGGGATTTTTATTGTGGAAATAATAAAAGACAATTTACTAAAGATGAAATTAATAAAATATGTAAGGTTAGAGATAATATTTATGTTACCCTTATTTAAATTTAAAAAAAGCAAAATATGTTATGCTTAAACAAGAATTAATAAATCAAATAAAAGCAGAATTAACGGGGAGTTGTAGTTTACCATATTCTCCACCGGATGCAGAAATAATTCGTATTATTGATAAGGAAATGCGTTTTTTATTTAGGGAATATCGTACATTATTACAAGATAAAATTTATATTATTCATGAAAGATATTATCAAACCCCTGAATGGAAAGCTACAAGAACCTTTCAAATGAACAATTGTACAGAAGGTATCAAACAAGTAATGGAAATGAATGGAGGAAATAGAGTATTTGGTATAAATGACCCAGATTTAAATTTTGATAGATTAATGGCTTCAGATTTATATTTAACTCCTTTATCTTCAGATCAAATTACTTATCGTACTATACAATGGAGTTTTTGGGATTTAGCAAGAGCATTTAATTTAAAAGATATTAATCATGATTTTAATTCAAATACGCATAGATTAATTATAACAGGACGTACTCCTATTCATAGTCTTTTTGTATTAGGTATGGATCATATTCCTCTTGAAGAAGCTTATGAAGATACAATAGTAATTGAATGGATAATAGCAAAATGTAAATTATCTTTAGCTCGTATTTTAGGAGCTTTTAATTATAATTTATTGGGGAACATTACGATAAATTTCGAGCAATATCGTCTAGAAGGTAATGAAGAATTAGAAAGATTAAGAGAAAAAATAAAAGGAGATAATCCACCCGATTGGTTTTTGCTCTTTCCGTAAAGTACGCCCTGATATTAAAAAAAATTAAAAATAATGAAATTAGTTAGAGAAAATTTAAATTTTGAAAGAGGTAAAGAACCTATAAAATCTATGGGGGCAGGTCAAGAATATGTAAAAAAACAAATTCTTAAAGATTTTGAAAAAATGGGTATAAACATTAATATTGATTTTGAACCTGCTAATCCTCCTAAAATTTTAGAAAATATTTATGAAATAAAAGAATATGTTGATAAATTATTAGCTTTAGGTGTAAAATCAGAAGATATAGAAATATCTCATCCAGATTCTATTCAGGTTAATGGATTTTCAGTAAAAGATAGTAATCTGGTTTTAATACATTGTTTAACTGAAGAAGATGCTAATATAATAGCAAAAACTTTAGAAAAATTTATGATTAATGGGGATCATATAAATATAGACAGATCTTCTATGAGTCCATATATTCATTTTCATAAAGAAAATGAATGGTTAAAAAATTTAGAAGAAAATAGAAAAAAATATGGTAAAATTAGTTAAGGAAAATATTTCTTTTGAAAGATCTGAAGATTTAAAAAAATCTATGAAAATAGGTAAAGAAAGTCTTTATGCTAAAGAAAAAATTTATAATAAATTAATTGATGAAGGTATTTCTTTTTATTATACAAGTAATGATGATATTTTAAATAAATATCTTGATAATATTTATGAAATAGAACAAGTTATTAATAAAATACGTAAATTAAATATTCCAATAAATCAAGTAATTTACAAAAATTTTGGATCAATAGCTATTCAAGTAAAAGTTTATGGAGTTTTAAATAATAAAGAAGTTTTTATTGAATGTGTATCAAAAGAAGATGCAGAAAAATTAATAGAAGAAATTAAAAAATATTCATTTAGAGATTATGAAAATTTTTCTATAGAAAAAGATAGATATTATGATATTTATCTTTATAATGTTAAATGGCTTGATGAAGAAATTAAAAAAAGAAACCTATGAAATTAGTTAGGGAAAATTTAAATTTTACTAGAGGGGAATCCCCTATGGAAGAATTAAATGTAGGAAGAGATTATAAAATTAAAAAATGGATGCTTTTAATAGGTTTACATGAAGATGAAGATTATAGAATTAATAATGATGGAACTATTGATCTTTTTGAAGATATAAATTTATCAGGATTAGGATTAGAAGAATTACCAGAATATATAAATTTTAATATAGCATATAAAAATTTTTATGCTAAACATAATAATTGGAAATCATTAAATGGATTTCCTAAAAAAGTTTTAGGAGATTTTTCAATTTATCCAAAACCTGGGGAAGGGATGATTTCTAAATCTAAATGGTTAGAAAATGAAGTTAGAAAAAAAATTAAAATAGATGGAACAGCTTGGTGTTAAAAATAGTTATTATTTAAAAAAAATGGAAGAAATAATAAAACCATTTTATCCTTATCTTTCTTCTTTCTTAAATGAAGAAGAATTGCCAGATATTCCCAAATCTGCAAAAATAGAAGATATGGGGGAAGTTAAAGCAGAAGATGGTACAGTAATAAATATGGCTTTTCTTAAAAAAGAAATGGAAAGTGCTAAAACTGCTATTGTTTCTCAAAGCCCTCTTTTTGCTCCTTATGTACATAAATTTGTTCCTATTTATACATGGTTAGTTCCAACAATGGCAACTGATGGGACTAGACTTTTTGTTAATCCTTCTTTTGCAAATAAATTAGAATGGGAACAAAAAATCTTTGTTATTATCCATGAAATTATGCATTGTGTACTTCTTCATATGGAAAGAATGAAAACAAGAGATGCAATGGTAGTTGGCTCCGATGGTAAACCAGTATCTCTTTTTAATATAGCAGCTGATTTTGAAATTAATGCTATTATTGTAGATACTTTAAATGATTTTAATGAAGAATTTATTAAAAAAATACATGGTTTATATGATGTAAAATATCTTAATATTCCGGTAGAACAAATTTATGATGAAATAAAGAAAAAAATTCCTCCTATGCCATCTAATCCTAATAAAAATAATAATAAACCAGGACAAGGTCAAGGACAAGGAAAAGGGGGAACTGGAAAAGGAAAAGGAAAATCTCAATCTGGAGAGGATGGTATTTATGAACAAATGGGGAGTTATGATCCTGCTGGAACGGGTTCAATTATTTCTTCTGATTTAGGTAAAAAAATTGCTAAAGAAAGTGGATATGGAGAAGATGAAATAGGTCCAGATGAAAATCCAGTTGATAAATGGAGAGTTGAAGGATCCAAATTATTAGAAAGAGCAGAAAAAGGTCAAAAACATGCAGGAAAAGGAAAAGGAACTTCATTAATAAATGCTCTTTATAAATTACATCGTGGGGATGTTAATTGGCAAAATTTATTTCGTAGATATGTTTCAACTGCATTATCTCCAGAAGTTTACCAAAAAATAGGAAATAAAAAACATTTAGGGGGAGAATTTTTAAGATACGGAGAAAAACGAAAACAAGATGCAATGGAACATATAGTTGTAGCTGTTGATGTTTCCGGTTCTATGGGAGAAGAAGCCCTTAAAAAAATACTAAATGAAATTAATCAAATTATATTTTCTAGAAAAGTAAATAAAATTACAATTTTATTTTTTGATGATGGTGTTGATGATAAAAGTGTTCAAACTATAAAAAGAATGGGAAAACCTTATATTCCTAAAGGTGTATCTGGAGGAGGGGGAACTAATTTTCAAAAAGTTCTTGATTGGGTTCAAGAACATTTGAAAGATAGAATATCTCTTATGGTTTTTATGACTGATGGGGGTGCAGCTAATCCAAAAAAACCTCCTTACGCACATAAGTTTATTTGGATGATTTATGATAATCCAAGATGGAGTCAACCATTTGGAAAACAAATAAATTTAGGATAAAATGAAAATTGTAAGAGAATCATTAGATTTTGAGCGTACGGGATCCCCATTTGAAAAAATGGGAATCGGAAAAAAAGAATCTGATCTTCTTTTTGTGAAAGAACATGAATGGGATCTTTCACTTCCCCATATTTTTAAAGATTTTATTATAGAAGAATTAATAAAAAATTTTAATAATATCCCAATATTAATACTAAAATCTAAAACAAAAATACCTACATATGTAGCTATTTCAACAGATTACCATTCGGATCATAAGGATACTCCAAAAGAAGCTTTAGCAGAATTAAAATTAGATCTTTTTGGAATAAAAGAATCTTTAAAATTTACAAGAGAAGGATCTAATTTAGAAAAAATGGGGATAGGAAAAACCGCTATTATAAAAAATATTTTATATCAATTATGTAATTTCAGATTCGATTCTTTTCAAAGTGCTCCAACAGCTTTTAAAAAAGAAATACAAAATATTAAATCTATACCTGAAAATTTAAAAGATCTTAATGAAAAAAATTCAACTCTTTTATCTAAAGATGATTTTTTAGATTTATATAAAAATAAATTAGAATACAAACTTTATTTAGATGAAATTTTAGAAAGAATATCTAATTTAAATCCAAAAAAATTTATATATCATGAATCTTTAAATCTTTGGACTGAAGTTTTTTTGGATTTAAATAAATTAGATTTACTTTTAAATTCTCCTTATAATTGGATTACTGAAGATAATATTCATATTTTAATGGATTATAAAGAAAAGAAAACTATAGAAAAAATTAAAGAATTAGATTCTAATAAAATTTTTTCTATTTGTAGTCAAAAAAATTGGTATCCTGAATTAATACTTTATGCTATTGATCATGGAGCTAATAATTTAAATATAGGATCTAATGAAGCAATAAGAAAAGCTTGTGAAACGGGGGATTTATTAATAGCAGAAAAATTATTAAAAGATCCTTCAGTTGATCCTACTCAAAATACACCTGATGGTAAAAGATACAAACAAGATGAAGCTAATTTTTGTATAAGAAGAGCTGCTAAAAATGGTCATTTAGATATAGTAAAATTACTTTTAAAAGATGGTAGAAGTGATCCATCTTATAGAAACAATTTTGCTCTTTCTGCTGCTATAACTAATAGGGATAAACCTATGATGGATCTTTTATTATCTGATAATAGAGTAAAAGAAAAAATAAAATTTATGCCTAAAACTAAACAAGATGAATTAAGATTTATGAAATTAGTTAAAGAATCTTTATCATTCGAAAAAAATAAAAATCCTTTTACTTCTTTAAATATTGGAATAATAAATAAAATTCAAAATTTTATGGAAGATCTAAAGAAAGAATTTCAGGGTTCTCATTGGGGATGGAAAATAAATCCGGATCATTCTATAGATATTTTTTGGCCTAAACCTTATGATTCTAGAAATCCTATTTTTGATATATCAGTAGATGAATATAGTTTATTACCTTCTTATATAAAATTTAATAAAATAGAAGGAGATTTTGCTTGTAGTTTTAATGCTAAAGAATCTTTAAAATCTTTTCCTAAATTTATAAAAGGCAATTGTGAAATATTTGGAAAAAAATTAAAAGAATTTGATGAATCTGATATCCAATCTATATGTAAAATAGAAAAAGATTTAAAAATTAAACGATAAATATAAAAAATAAAAATAGTTAAAATATAATGGAAAAAATATTAGTTAATGAATCTTTATTAGATTTTCAAGCTCAAAATTTAAAGATAGATGAAGGTTTATTTGGAAAAGCTCTTGGAGCTATAAAAAAGTTTTTTCAAAAAATAGGAAATTTCTTTTTCTTTATATTAAATGGTTCCCCTATAGTAGAAGCTATAGCTCCTGTTAATATAGGAATTATGGATAAATCGGGTATGCTTAATAAATCAGCAATATCTTATGTTCCTTCCACATCTGATTTGGAAATTGCTCCTGAATTGAGTAGTTTAAATGCAAAAATTTTATTAGATAAAAGAGGGGGAGATGATACTGTAAATGAATGTTTTGTTGATTCAATTAATGAAGCAAGAATTGCTCTCGAACATCCAGATAAAAATGTTCCTAATATAGATAAAAAATCTCTTTATCGAAGAATTCGTATAGTAATTGCTAATC
>OEHO01000016.1_pt1 | contig 16642 bp, 18 predicted proteins | sample 1539131 | NCBI WGS metagenome assembly OEHO01 (sample SAMEA4074282, study PRJEB22523) | metagenome | biome: Groundwater | place: Australia | collected 23-Apr-2015
TTTGATTGTGGTAGATTACGCCGACCTTCTCCGTCCAATGACGGCAGAAAGGAATTCTAACTGATATAGTGAAGCTGGTTCTGTTTATGAAGAATTAAGGGCAGTAGCCGGCGAACTTCAAGTTCCTATTTGGTCTGCCTCACAAGCACACAGAGGGGCACATGAGGAAGAAGTTATTCAGGCCCATAACGTTGCAGATTCTTACCGCAAAATCATGACGGGAGACTTTGTTATTAGTCTTTCACGTAGAATGGAAGATAAGCAAGGAAATACTGCACGTATTCACGTTATCAAAAACCGTTTTGGTGCCGATGGTATGACTTTCCCGGCGTATTTTGACGCAGGAAACGGAAGTATTAGAGTGCTAGACCCCGGAACTGCCGAAGGCAGAGAGTGTCAAGAAAAGATGAAAGACGGGGAGAACAATCTAAACAACATGGTTCGAGATAATTGGAACCAAATCAAGAAAAATAGGCGCAACAACGTTGACGATGACTAATCGGACAGCGCTATTTTCTGGTAGATGAAAAAAATTCCAACGCACAAAAAATAGTTTTGTTATGCCAACGATTTTAGAAAAACGTAATCCTAATTATTCTTCACGTAAAAAGAACAAAAAGAATTTAGGATATATGAACGAAGAAGATATGAACGGTAAAAAGACGGACTTCAATAAGATTACTACAAGATACGAAGATGTAAAGAAACAAACCACGGAAGAATATTTCAACGGAAATCAATTTTCAATTGATGCCTTCAACAAGAAATACACAGCAGTAGAGGGAGAGACTTATGTTCAAGCTCTTAAGCGTGTCTGTGATTACGTCGCGTCTGTAGAGAAAACGCCAGAGAAACAAAAGTATTGGTCAGAACGATGGTTCGATGAACTTTACAATGATTGGTGGCATCCTGCCGGTTCAATCATGCAAGGTGCTGGAACGCATCGAAAGATTTCATTGGCTAATTGCACTACGATTTCTCTCGGTGTTCTTCGTGATGAAGAAGAATGGGACAGTCTTGAAGCCATCATGAAGAACACCGCTTACACCGTAGCAAAGTGTGCAGCGTATCGTCAAGGGCTTGGTGTAGATTTTAGTCGCCTTCGCCCTGCAGGCACGAAGGTTTTGAATAGTGCTAACCAATCCACAGGTGCTGTGCATTGGATGAAACATATTGATGGTATTGGTTATTCTGTTGGTCAGAAAGGCCGTATTCCTGCAATGTTATTCTCCCTCAGTTGCACCCACCCCGACATTGAAGAATTCATTACAGTTAAGAGTGATTACACCAAAATTCAAAATGCTAACATTTCTGTCCAACTGACTGAAAAGTTTTACAAAGCAGTTGACAAGGATGATGATTGGAAACTTGAATTTGAAATTCCAGCAATCAAGAAGGGTCAGAAGGTTTACATTGATGTCCATAGTATTGATATGGCCACTCAACGTGACAAAGATGGAAGATTTTACAAGATTGCTACTCATAATAAAGAGAGGGAAGTTTTCACAAAAGTAATCAAGGCAAGAAAGTTATTGGAACTGATTGCCAAGAACATGCACAAGAATGCCGAACCCGGCATTCAAAATATTGACATTGCTAGAAAGTATTCTAATTCGGATTATGTCTATGACCCCAAAGATGAATATGACTCCCGTATTATAAGCACGAATGCTTGCTCTGAACAATATCTTAGCCGTGAATCTCTTTGTGTATTGGCTTCATTGAACGTTGGAAAGTTTTCCACCTTGCCAGAAATTTACATTAAACAACTTGAACGAATCGGCGTTTCGATGAACCGATTCCTTGATAATGTGAATGAATGTGAATTGGTGTATCAGACTTACGCAACGCCTCACCAAAAACTTGCCATTGAAAAACTTCGCAGAACCGGCGCAGGTGTAACAAACATCGCTGAATGGTTGTTGAAGAAAAATGTAATCTACGCTTCAAAAGAGGGTAATGCTGCTTTTGGAGAGTTCATGAAAATTTTCAATTACTGGCTGTATCTAAGTTCAGAACAGAATGGTAAGGAAAAGGGAAATTTTGGATTGTTTGATGCTAAGAAATGGAAATCCTCCCCATTCGTTCAAAGAGTGATTGAGGCTTCCAAGGAACTTCATAAGAAATATGGAGTGCCAGTTCTTACGGGCGATTCTGCTAGAAATGTAACAAACAGTTCGTTGGCTCCTACGGGCACGCTTACGCTCATGTTCATGTATATGGCATTGAGTTATGGTATTGAAGCTGCATTCTTCCTTTGTTTCTGGAAACGAACTAGAATGTCGGGTTCTTACAAGTATTATTTCACCGTTCCAAAGGTGGTAAGAGACTTATTTGAGGCTGCTGGATTCCCTATTCCTATGAAGTCTGATTCTATTGAAGACACATGGGATGGAAAACATGGCAAACCAATCTGTGAGTTTATTTACAAGAACTTGGATAAGGTTGGTATTAAGTTCAAAGGGGCAACCGAAATTGACCCAATGGATAAACTTGAATTCATGTCAGAAGTTATGAAGTGGGTAGATTCATCCATTTCTACAACTTACCTTCTACCAGAAGGGTCTGATTGGAAATCGGTTTACAAGTTCATTTTAGCTTCACATGAAAAAGAAGTCAAATCCATCGCTGCATTCCCTGACAAGAAGATGTATGGTATCGTATCAAGCATTCCTTTCAGAGAGTTGGCGTTTAAGTTGAAAGATGAAAGCATTGAAATGCACCATCAGAATTTCTCTGATGAAGAAATCAAAGAGTTGAATCTTTCACGACAAAACATCAGTAAGGGGTGTTCAGAAGCTCCTGAAAGATTGACAACGTTGGATGCAGATATTCACGTAGTCAATGTTAAAGGAACAAAGTTCTGTATTGTTGTAGGTATTCAGAATGGCGCACCATACGAAATTTTTGGTGGTCATTTGAATGGGTTGGGGTTAAAGTCCACTTTCAAGAAGGGTAAAATCTCAAAGGTCAAACACAAACAATATGCGTTGGAATTTGATGACGTAGTAATTGAGGATTTTAGCAAACAATTTACTCCTACCGAGCAAATCATGTTTCGTTTAGCTTCTACAAGTTTGCGTCATGGTGTTCCTATTCACTTCATAGTTGACCAGCTTCAAAAGGCTTCTGAGGATATTACTTCTTTGGGTGCCGCTGCTGCTAGAACTTTGAAGAAATACATCAAAAATGGTGAAGTATTGAAGGGTCAATCCTGTCCTAGTTGTGGAAATGGACTAATTTATTTAGAGGGGTGTGTATCTTGCCCTACGTGTGGATGGTCGAAATGCGCTTAATCTAGCTTTTCAGGTAATGTTTTCATATTTATAAAATGTGTTACATAAGACATGTTTACATAAACAAACACTACTATGACTATGAATCACGATCACGACGACGATACAACCAATAAGCCGTTAGAGCCAAGAGTAGCGAAACTTGAAGTTGGACTGGACCGACTAACAGATGATGTTAGAAGTTTGGCTGCTATAGTTCGTGACCAAGGTTCAAACGTAGAGAAACAATTAAATCAACTAACTGTAGCAGTAACACAAGCCGCAGGTCCAAGAAAAACCGATTGGACTGTGATTATAAGTGCTGTATTCCTTGTTCTAGCCATAGGTTCTGCTGTGTTTTGGCCTCTAAATCAACAGGTATCAGACAATAAATCGCAGTTAGATAAAGTAGAAAATCGTTTAAGTGAAGCTGATAAGCAATTTGAAATCAAAAACGATTTGGAACATCAGGCTCTCAAAACATGTTTTCGTCAAGAATTAGAACAACAGAAAAAACTGTTTGATGCCGAAATTGCATTAGCTCAAGCTAAGGCTGATGGTGTTCAAAAATACAATGAACTTTATATTGACAAACTTTTCGGCAGAGTTCAGAGTCTTGAAGCTGAGAGAATTAAAGTTTCTGACAAGGAACATGACGAACTTATGTTGTGGCGTCAAAAAGCTATGGGATTGAAAGAAGTCACTCCTAACCCTGTTCCTGTATTGGTTACTCCTTCCAAGTAATTATACTTTGACATAATGCTTCAAATCGGTTATACTGTCTTATATGCCAGAAGACTATTTTGACGCCAGTAAGGTCATAGTTAGACAAATTGACAAAGCCTCCGCAGAAGACATGATTGTAAAAAATCATTATTCTCATAAGTGGTCTTTGTGTCAAGTTGCTTATGGTATTTTCTATATAACCGATAAACCCGACCCGTTTTTTGATTCCGTTGAAGAAAAGTTTATTGGTGCCATAGTATTCGGTCAGCCTGTTGGAAGGGGTGCTGCTGAATCGGTATCTAAGTTGATAAACGTCTATGAAGTGTTTGAATTGACTAGACTTTTCGTTCACGATGGTTATGGTAGAAATATTGAAAGTTATTCGTTGATGGAAGCCATCAAACTTCTGAAAAGAGATTTCCCCCAAATTAAAGCACTCATAACTTACGCTGATGGTGAACAGGGTCATAGAGGAATTATCTATCAAGCATGTAATTTCCATTATCAAGGCAATTCTTCATTAGCTTTGATGCCTAACTATTCCGTGTCTCTTACAGGGCCACCTTACCAATGGATTCACTCACGAACGGTTTCTTCAACTTATGGTTCTCACAACGTTGAACATCTGAAAAAGAAAATCGGTCATACTTTTTGGCGAAAGAAAGAGTCTTCAAAACACCGATATGTCTATTTGATGGGAAATAAGAAGGAAAAGAAGGAAATTTTGAAGAATTTGAAGCACCCATTTCAACCTTACCCCAAGGAAACTGCTCACACCGACGAGATTGAACAGATAACGGTAGATACACCAACAGAAAATCAATTCTTTGGATGAAATATCCATATTTATAAGAGGTATGGTGCAACCTTTTATTACGGATATGGGTGAAAAGCTCAAAATGACTGACCAATCAACTGGTGAGGTCATAGAACTTTGCCGTTATGCGTATTGGGATGACATGGGCAGAGGAAAACCAGAAGTCAAAGAATGTTCTGATGACCTTAAAGCCTTACAAGCCAAGTATAACGTTCCAGACAATCATGTTGTTGATATGACTAAATTTAAAAACAAAGCCGATTTGCAGGAAGAAGCCGAACAAGAGGCTGCTAGTCCAAATACCAAAATAATTGTTGATTATGAAGGTATAACACCAACATCTGGTCAACCTACAAGAGAAATTGCTACGTTTGTTACCCACAGAGGTTTTCACGAAGCGGTTCAACAATTTGTAGCTAAGATTTCTTTAACAAAACAAGTTGTTCAATTTATTGACGCAAATACGGGGGAGACACTTAAAGGCCCTATGTATGATACGACAACGTTGAACCCGCCGATGGGTATTGAAAAACATTTTAAACCCGGCGTTAAACAACAAGAACCATTTGAAGACACACAATACGAACCAAGAGACAGATATCAGGAGAATTCACATATGAACGAAATGAAAAAATTCAGAAACATTGTCCAAGAATGTATCGCTGAAATAAAGAAGGAAACCGACCCAAGAACACGTCTCAAGGAGTCGTTGCGAAGTGTAGTCAAAGATGTTCTCAAGGAAATTGCGAACGTCCCAGAAAAATTGACTGATGAAGCGAAAGTGGCCATCCAAAAAGGATACTTCAAGAAGGGTAATGAGAGATTGGACAAGACCAATGAAAAACTTCAAAAGGAATTGGAAACAATCGTTCACGGTATTGACCCTAATTGGCAATGTTACTGGGATGACCATAATCAATTAGTCGTTCTTGCTCAGAACCTTCTCTATGTTCGTATCGTTCCGAAATTTGAGAATAACTATGACATTGACGCAATGGTTAAGTTGGTTGACAGGGTTCGTGCCATTTCCCAAACTTGGGAACAAGTCAAAGCATTTGTAAAAGAAAACTTTGGTAATTTGAAGAATCAGACTATTCCAGACCAACTCAAGAAAAGAGCATTGGACCATTACGAAGATAGAGAAGTAATCAAGAAAGACGCGGGTCCAGAAAAAGCTAAGGTAGAACCAAGATACATTAGTCCTGATAAACCAAAAATCAAGGATACCAAAAAGTCAGACAAAGATTACAACGAACCTCAGACTAAGAGGGAAGAAGATATGCCTGACAAGCCAATGAAGCAGGTAACGGAGCCGGGCAAAGACCCAGAATCCAAGAACAAGAATATCAAGACCACAGATAAGGTCAAACCACCAAAACACAAAAATGATAAGAAACTGAAAGCGTCAGATAAGAAGACGCCAAAGTTTACCCTCAGAAAATCCACGGATTAATGAAACGTTCAGACCCATTGGTAGTGAAAGAGTTCAGGTCGTGGTTGAGGGTTTATCTTAAAGAAACCTCAGACCCACAAGCTCAATATGCGTTGGGTTACAGACGAGCGCAGTCTAATTATCACGATAGAAATGTATTGAAGAATTTTGCTGGATATTCTGAAGCATTTGTCAAAGGATATAATGGTGGAATAAGAGACGCAAGAATCGGTAGGTTTAATCAGGCCGTTCTTAGAATTCTTACCGCTCTTGGCGATACACTTGGTAATTGGAACATTGGTAATCGGTCAGACAAGTATTAATTTTTCTGACAGTCAATTAAGCATAAGCCGGGCGTTTGCCCGGCTTTTGTTTGCGCTTGACGTTTTGACTTGTCGGTGGTAGTATAGTGGTTACAAATGGAGAGAAGCATTTTTTCAATGACAAATGAGGAAGTAACCAAGCAGTTGTCCGAAGCACGAAAATTGAAGCCTGTTGATCTAATCATGGATGACCTTCAATGGAAGTATTTGGTCTGGGCGGTTATTAGGGGCAAAAACATCTTGTTTGTTGGACCAACAAGGTCTGGCAAAACAAAAGCGGCTAAATCCGTAGCAAAAGTTTACGAATCCACCAGAAAGTTTTTCCACTTCAATCTTGGTTCAACACAAGACGCACGAGCTACGCTCATCGGCAATACGATGTTCAAGAAAGAAGAAGGAACGATTTTTCATCCCTCTGAATTTGTTAAAGCAATCTCCACAGAAAACGCCATCATTCTTTTGGATGAATTATCAAGAGGACATCACGACGCATGGAACATTTTAATGCCGGTTCTTGATACGACTCAAAAATACATCCGTTTGGATGAAACCGAAGATTCTGCTATAGTGCCTGTCGCTCCCGGCGTGTCATTCATTGCTACCGCAAACATAGGTAACGAATACACCGCCACAAGAGTAATGGATAAGGCATTGACTTCCCGTTTTCCTGTCATTGTTGAAATGAAAATCTTGAATGGTAAACAAGAAGAAGATTTGTTAAACCATTTGTTTCCAAACGCAACGGAAAGACAGAAAGAAGACTTTCATTTAATTGCTAAAATTTCCGAAGAAACTAAACTAGCGTGTAAATCGGACAATCCCAAGATAAACACGTTTATTACAACTGATGCAGTCATCGAAATGGCTGGTCTTACGATGGACGGATTTCCACTCAATGAAATCGCTGAAATGACGATTTATCCTCAATACAGCGAAGATGGTGGTCAGGATTGCGAACGCTTGTTTGTAAAGCAACTCACCCAGAAGTATATTGATGTGGCCGCTTCGGCGACTGCCACGCCAATAAATGACCCCACCCGTAGGGGTAAGGTGAGGATTCCATTCAAATGAGTGAAAACACTATAGAAGAACCAGCATATTCAGATTTTTGGTTAAATAAGGAATCGCTGTATCAGTATATTCCAAAGGGAGATAAGGGCGACAATTTCTCAATGGATTTGATACAGTTGGCGGCCTTTCGTCGCATTGTGTCCAATTTTGTGTTCATTCTTACACACATGGACATTCCTGTTCAATTCTGCACTCAGGAAAAGGCTTCGTTAAATTTCACAGATGGAAAGATGGTATTTCTATCGGCATCTATCAAGAGAAAAGCCGACTTCGATTGGTCTGTTGGTATTGCCCTTCATGAGGCGTCTCATATTTTGTTGACGGATTTTGAAGTGATGAAATCCACTTTCTCAAGAATTCCTATTCCTGTTCCACAATCTTTGAAGAAAAAGGCCAAGGAAAAACGTCTTACCGAAGAACACATTGCTTACCTTTGTAAGTGGGTGTGGAACTATGTCGAAGATAGATACATTGACAGTTACATTTTTAAAGAGGCTCCCGGCTATCGTGGATATTACAAGGCCATGTATGAAAAGTTTTGGAATAATGAGAATAATTCCAAGGGTTTGAAATCCAAAGCATTTAGAGTTCCTAACATGCTTTCTTATGAGTTTCGTGTAATCAATCTCACCAACGAAGATACAGATTTGGATGCTTTGCCGGGTTTGAGAGAAATAGCTGAATTAATCAGCATACATAATATTTTCAGATTGAAGAGCACAGTTGAGAGAATGGATTTGTCTTATAGGGTTTGTGAAATCATCATTGATAATTTGAAGAAACAGAAAAAGATAAAAGACCCCAACTCAGCCGATGCCACCGTTAAAAAGGTTTCTGAAAAACTAAAAGAAGCTGGTGGTGGTGGCGGAGTTGGACAAGCCAAAAAAGATGAAAAGAAAAAGTCAAAGGAAAAGAAAGACGAAAAACCTTTTGACGAACCAAAAGAAGATGGTGAAGTTGGAAATGGAGAAGTAATGCCATCGAAACCACCAAGGCCAGAAGGTCTTGATGATGAAGACCCACATAGAGACGATTTTGATAGTGATGAAGAAGAAGGGTGTTCTCCAACGGATGCCGGCGACACAAAGGGATTCTCCAAAAAAGAATTGGAAGAAGTTGCTGATGCTTTCAATAAATTGAGAAACATTCTCGACCACAATTATGAGGGTGTCAAAGAGGGCGTTTCAAGTAGTCAAAAAACCATATTGGATGCCATCGAAAAGGCTGGTATCGTTCTTGTTCCTGTTGGATATGGAATGTCAGGTGATTATACACAAGCTGCTGTAGATTGTATTGTTGTAAAGAAAATGACAAGGCAGATTATGGAAGCTGGTGCTAGAACCTTTCCTTACGCCGGAAATTGGAATGGTAGGTTGGATAGACCATCATCTTCAACTGAAAACGCTGTAGTAAGAGGATTTACTTTGGGAAAACTTCTTGGTAAGAAACTTCAAATCCGTGGTGAAGAAAACGCCATTAAATACATTCGTAAACCAAATGGTAAAATCGAAAGACGATTACTTGCTGAAATTGGTGCCGGTTGTGAAAACATCTTCAACAAAATCAGATTGGAAAGATACAACAAGGCCAGACTTCATATTTCAGTAGATGCTAGTGGTTCTATGGCCAGTGATTCCAAGTGGTGCCCAACCATGACTTGTGTTGTGGCAATTTGTGTTGCCGCATCAATGATAGAGAACCTTGACATTTCGGTTTCGTTTAGAAGCACGATAAATACAGATAGGGGTGATTTACCTTACATCGTTTTGGCTTATGATTCCAAAGTTGATAAGGTTTCCAAAATCAGACAACTATTTCCACATTTACGCCCGGTGGGAGCAACGCCGGAAGGATTGACGTTTGAGGCCATTGCGGAAGAATTTATCATCGGTAAAAAGACAAACGAACAAGACCATTATTTCTTGAACCTGTCAGATGGTGAACCAGCATACTCAGTCAACGCCACAAACAACAAGTATGGTGTCAGCTTTAGTTATACGGGTGAGCCGGGTGCTCTACACACCAAAGTTCAGGTTGACCGTATTCGAGCGCAGGGCGTCAAAATCCTGAGTTACTTCATTGCCGACGGTAGATACAATGGAAGCATTTATAGCGGTCTGTATGACCCTATGGTGTCTAAATCTCGACAGTTGACGTTAAACGAACTCTTTGATATAATGTATGGACGGGACGGAAAATTCATTGATGTTCAAAGCGTTGGTGAAATCGCCCTGACGATGAATAAACTTTTTTTATCCAAAGTATAAAATGCTGTTGACAAAATTCGGGGTATCTGGTATCCTGCTCGACTGGATGCTCCGTAAACTTATAGAGCAGAACAAGAAGGTTAATTATGAGTAATAGAAAGACACAACGCAAAAATAAGACCAAACAAGTTATTACGTGGCCATCGCATGACACGTATTTCACCATTGACAGTTTGGTAGAATCGAATCCGCACATGCTCACTTCGTCAGGGTCAGATATAACCCTACGAGTCAGACTAAATAAAGCAATCACGGAAGAACCATTTGAGGTTGCTGTTATAGGTCAGAAAAATTGTGGTAAAGGAAGACCGCAATTGGTGTTTGCCATGCGGCCAGTAAAACAATCGGCAATTGACAGCGCACGTGCCAGTGGCATTAGTATTGACCAAGCAAAGTTAGTTACTGTAATGGAAATTTCTCAACAAGTTCCAGTGACAATCATGCCTGTAACCAACATTCCAACGCCCGTCAACCAAGCGCCGGTCAACGCATAGTCAGCGATGAAGAAATGCCATACATATGAAAAAGAAATCGGCGGCTAAAAAACCAAAATTATCTAAGCGCTTGATTAACTTACATATGTATGGCATTTTTGATAAGAAGGCTGATACACTGATTAAAGTCAGCCTTGACAGAACAGAGATTCAAATGGAGTTGGCTTTATTGGGTGGACTGGGTGATAATCTCAAAGAGTGTGAGTTTGACATCAAACTTGCCCTTTAATCTTTCCCTTTATACAACATCCAAAGTTTGAATGAGTTTTTTACAGTGGCATCTTCCTTGTAATAAAAAATGGTTGCTGATTTATCAATCAGGTTTATGACTGCTTGTATTTTTTGGTTGGAACCATATGCCAAGGGCATGTCAAACGTGTCATCAAACAAAACAGACAAAACAGGGCTTAATTTGAAATGATGATAAACGAGTTTTCTTTTGTCCAAGTAATGATACCTTAAAGGTGGTTTTGTGTGTTTCCCATCACCCTTCACTTCTATGTATTTTTCAGGCCCCTTTTCAAAATATCCCTTTGAACGTATTTCGTAATAAAACACAAAAGAATTTTCAGGCAATTTCATTGATTTTATGATAGCAATTGACCCAATTACGATAGGCATATCCATTTTCATATCAAAAATGGCGTAGTTGCTTTCGTTAAGCCTGAAGCAATGGAAATACTTCGGTGGTGGAAGTTTTTTTATAGTTTCTTTGGAGTTGACATTTGCCATAATCGTATTACACTATAAGTATGAGCGAATTATCATTTTATGAGTTTGAGACAGAGGTTCCGAAAGAGGTAAATCAGAAGGCTCTTGAGGAACGACAGAAACAAAACGCTTCTGTTAAGAGTTATGCGGATGACAAGGTTTTGGATTCACATACGATAGGCGTGAAATTCGATTTTGATGAAAGCAAAAAACTATTCATTGCTGATTTAGATTGGCTATCAAATCTTAGTGTGGAAGAATTCACGTTTCGTAAAAAGTGGGAAGAAATGCAACTTCTCAACGATTATGTTGGAAAGGCCGATTGGGTCAGACAGATGAAAGCTATGTTATGGTCCCCAACCGATCTTGAGAACGAAGAACTTACGATTAAGGAAATCGAAAACCTTCAACCAAGAATGGTTTTAGCTGATGGAGAACCACTTGAAAGAACGTGGACATCTTTGCGTTACTATTGTAGCACCGCCGAATATAATCAGGCGCCGGGCAGATTTTTCAAGTTTTTGTTGGTGGACGATGTTTCAGGCAAAATTTTGGGAATATCTTCTATAGCCAGCGACGTTATCTCAATATCCGATAGAGACAAATATATTGGATGGACCAAGGAAGATAAATTGGACCATAAAATGTTAAAATATTCGGCCATTGGAACAACTATCGTTCCTACTCAACCATTTGGAACAAATTTTTTGGGTGGCAAATTAATGGCTGCAATGGTAACTTCTGATATTGTGAGAAAAACTTGGGAAACTCCAAGTGGTGAAGGCATTCCTTGTAAACTCGTAGGTATGACAACTACAAGTCTTTATGGTTCTACCAAGGGCAATGTATCCATGTATAGTGGATTGAAGTGGTGGAAAACTGTTGGAATGTCAAAGGGTAAGGTTCCCATCAAGCCTTACGAAGATTCTTACAAAGAATGGCACGACTGGCTAAAACAACATCGCAAAGAAGCGTATGATGAAGCCATGACACAAAAAGAAGGTGTCAAGGGACCAGTCACAGGTGCTAAGATGCGTGTCTTGAACATGATATTCAAGGAATGTGGAGTCAAACAATCAGAGTATTGTCATGGGTTTGAACGTGGTGTATATTACTCATGTTTCTACGAAAACACGAAAGAATTTCTCAGTAGAAAAATTACTGAGGATAAATTGGTCATGAAGCCACTATTTAAAGATGATACCAAAGCCATTTTGGATTGGTGGAGGCCGAAGGCCATTGAAAGGTATAAAAAACTAAAAGCAGAAGGACGATTAAATCCTCACAAACTGTTTTACTTCGAGATGACAGATATGGAATACGCAGATGCTAAGTCTAAGTATTTCGATGCTGTCGGACGGTAAACATATGGGAAAAACATACAAAAGAAACGATAGGTGGAAACGCGACAGGCGTGACCAAAACTTCAAGAAAAGCAAGAAGTTCAAAGAGTTCAAACATGGTGGCTTTTCAGCCCCTAAACCGAATCTTCCTACTACAACAGATTCGGAACCAATTGAAATAACAGATGATTCTCCTGTGTCTTAAAATCCTTTACAACATCGTCTTAATATCTGCTTTGGTTTATCTAAAGTGGAAATGTGATGTGTTGGATTCTAAATTAAAGAAATCGGAAACCGATATAAATACTTTACACAAGAATCAAAAACTGATAGACTCCACTCTTAGAGAATTTAACAAGAGTATAAAGAGTCATGACAAGAGCCTCAAAAGAGAAGTCAGAATCGCAAGAAACCAAGAAGCGGGGACGGAAGAAGGCTGAACCAACAGTTAAAGGGTTGGGATTGTTTGACCACATCAAACATATTCGTTCTATCCAAGACCCCGATTATTATAAGAACCTGTCTGACTTAGATAGGAAGACGTTCAATCCCTTCATGATTTTGAAGGGTTTGAGTATGAATCCAGAATTATTGGATGATGTAGGTAATCTCTACAGATATTTCGATAAAATTCCACACGCACAATTTTACACACTTCTAATTGGTTTAATCCCACCTGACAAACGTTTCTTTCCTTGGGTAAAGGTAAAGAAGAAACCATTTAGCAAGGAACTTCTCGAATTAGTAGCCAAATTCTATCAAGTCTCTCAAAAAGAGGCTGAGGAATATGCTGCGTTGATGTCATCAACTGAGAAAGGTAAAAAAGAACTCACAGAACTTGTCAGAGATTTCGGCCATACGGACAAAGAAGTTGAAGACATAATGAAAGGTAGCAGTAACGATGAATGATAAACCAGTTGTAATTGGCGTGGGCGGTTTCGCCCGTAGTGGCAAAGATACCTTCGTAAAGATTGCCAAGAAGATTCTCAAAGAACATGGATATAGTTCAATTAAGTTAGCCTTTGCTGATGCTCTTAAAGAAGAAATTGACCCATTCCTAAAAGAAAATTATTCCATTAGTGCTTGGACAGATGACACTGAGGAAAAGAAAGTCATTAGACCGTTTTTAGTGGCACATGGTTGTGGAAAACGTGCTCAAAGTGCTGGTAAATATTGGGTTGATAAAATTGACCAAGCAATTGAAGGAATTCATTTCAGTGAAGATGTAATTTTCATTAGTGATTGCCGATTTCCGAACGAAGTTGATTGGGTCCATAACAAGTGGGGTGGTTGGTTTGTTCATCTTTCCAAATATAGTGTCCTAAGTGGAATGCAATACGATTCTTTCACTGGTAAAGAAACTGGTGTCAAAGAATGGAAACAACTTGATGAAGCACCAAACGAAGAAGAAGCCAAGAATGATCCAATTTGTGCTAAGAAAGCTGATTATTGTTTGGAAATGGAAAATGCCATTGAAAGAGAACTACGACTTACGGGGAATAAAATTACAGTAGAGTCCTTGATAGACAATACTTATCTCAACGGAGAGATAATGAAATGTCTATCGAAGTGTCCTTTATTGACGTTGGCGTAAAAACAAATTCCCCTGTATATTTGGTGGAATGTGCTACGCCGTCGCAGAACAAGATATTCAGAGACACGATTGACACTTTTCACAGTTACGTAAAATACAAAGATTCCCCCACCAGAAACATTAGGTGGTTGGTTTACGAAACAGAATCAGGGAATCAAATTGGAGCGATTGGGTTGTCATCAGCCACAATCGCAGTAACGGTCAGAGACAGTTTTATTGGTTGGGATAATGATACCAAGATGAAACATCTTTGTCACTTGGCAAACAATTCCCGCTTTTGTTTGGCCCAACCAAGAATTTCTATAAAGAACGCAGCATCCTCAACTCTCAAACAACTAAGGATTGAGGGTGCTAAGCGTTGGAAAGCTAAATACGGTGATGACCTTATTTTGCTTGAAACCTTCGTTCAGCCTGATAGAGACGCCGAATACAAAGAACACAAAACAAGAATAGGTGCTTGTTACTTAGCGGACAATTGGTTATATGTTGGTGAGACTATGGGAAACCACATCAGGAAGACGCCATTGGGTCTTTGGGCGAAGGAAAAGGGTGAAAGAGGTAGGTTGGCTAGAGAGAACCCCGATGAGTGCCTAAAGCGTTATGCCGGTTACTTAGGCGACCATAATGACAGTGGTTACAAAGTAACTAAGGTAGCCAAAAAATTGATGTTCATTAAACCTTTGGTAAAAGACTGGAAGGAACGATTAACGACCAATATCAGCAATAATTTGGTTGTTTAAGTAGAACGATATTCTTGTATCGTTTGTTTTACTGAATAGAGTAGCTGCATGATTCTGTGCTTGACGGGCAAACCCTATATAACATTGCATACACTGATTCCATCTAGTTTGTTTAGCATTCGGCGGGTCACACGCACACATTCTTGATAGAATATCCATACACGCAACAAAATTCTGTGCTTCTGGACACAATCTAACTAAATTGTTACCTATCAAAAATCCGTGTAGTTCTTGTGGTGTTTTTATTGTCATACAAGTTTTACCAGTGATGTAACTATGCCATAAGTTACCAGTGATAGGACGACCACCGATGGCATAACTAACATAAACCAGAAACTTGTAAAAAATGAAATCGCCAAACAAATCAGTGTTGATAACCAAACACAAAAACATAAAGGACATGCCAACATTTTGGTAATGAAATTGTTGTATGTCAATTTAAGGAATGTAGGATAGTTTATGTCCACAGGCATTTGTTGAAATCTCATATCTATGAATTCACGTTTCTTGATGAAGCTTTTCAACCCAATCAGAGAAAACCATTCAATTACTGCATCTGATTTGAACCAGATGAGCATGACCAAAGTTACTAGGTTTACGATGATGAATAATCCCATGCCAATAAATATTACGCGTTCTTCTTCACCTTCTCATAAATGTCAAACAAGGCATCCATACAATATGGGTCTTCTTTCTTGAGAGGACGAAGTTGTTTTTGGTAATATGGGTCATCGTTATTGACCAAACCTGCTTCATAAGCGCCGTTGGCTTTTATGATGAACGTAAATATGTCGTGTTCCATCGTTCCAATCTCTCCACTATCTGTGATGATTTTTGAAAGATTGGTTATAACATTAAATTGCTCTTGACCAAGTTTCTTAGCATCAAAATGAACTAGGATTTGATTGGTGTGTTCATCGGTCAATCGTTTGACACGTTTTCTCATATCAAATGGAGTGCCGGGCTGAATATGACTAACGAATTCATCAACGTTAATGTCGGTGTAAATGGTGCTACACCAAGGTTCCAACATACCAACAACGTTTTTGTCAGCATTTTTAACTACAAATCCAATGTCGTATTTTTTGCTGATGACTGGGTAACAGTTTTCATCGTTTTCAATCCAAGTTCCCCACTTCCTGATGAAGTGTGCCGTGTTTTTCGCACAACACAGTTTGTAAAAGAGATCATCTTGTTGGACTTTTTTGGTCCATCTGTGTCCTCTGCAAGTGAAGTGGTAAACAAAGGAGTCTCTGCTTTGGTTGATTTCATAATGTGCTAAAATCATTCTTTGGAACAAATCACTATCTTCGTAAGGAAATGGGGCAAACAATTTATCGTGACCACCAATAGCCTGAAAGTCTTTCTTATACATCGCCCAAGGAGCAAAGATGCCTCTTGTGATGATGCTTTTGTTTTCAGGTTTCATTTGTTCTTCAGCACAGAAGGCATAGAAATCCGCTTCCTTAAAATCTTCAGCATATGTTCCAAAATCTTTGGTGATTTTCTCTTTGCCCGGAGGATGTAGAGGCGGTTCAATACGAGTCGCTGCCACTACGCCGCCCGGATGTAACCATTTCAAAAGATTTTCAACGTAGTTTGGTCCGCACACCATATCAGCATGAAAGATGGTGAAAATTTCGTTGTGTGACGCAGCAACTCCAATATCGTAAAGAACAGTATGACCAACTTGCCTGTTTTTGTGATTTGGTATAGACGTTGTGAATTTGTCCTTGCTGGTTATTTCTTTTAACCATTCCTTAGTTCCGTCATCTGAATTATCATCGAGAATGATAACTTCGTATTCTGGATAAAATCTACGAATGCTACCGTATGCTAGTTTGAGATA
>OEHO01000017.1_pt1 | contig 16068 bp, 21 predicted proteins | sample 1539131 | NCBI WGS metagenome assembly OEHO01 (sample SAMEA4074282, study PRJEB22523) | metagenome | biome: Groundwater | place: Australia | collected 23-Apr-2015
GGCACCGCCCCCCGCCACGCGGGGGGCTCTCGCACCGCGCCGGCGATGCCGGCGTTCTGATGCAGGGTCGATCCCTCTCCCGTCCCGCATGGCCACTCGAGCCTGAGGCCATGCTTGTGTGCCAAGCCCTGCAGATGACGAATCCATTCCGGATTGCAGCCACAGAGACACCACTCTTCCCCTGGACTGCCAAGTTCGTGGCAGTCGGCATGGTCACCGCGTTGACAAGGTTCGCAGATCATCGTCAGGCCTGCACGAACAGGCTCACCCCACGGTGGGGGCCCCAGGGCTTCAGCTTGCCCCCGGGTGGGTGGTAGTGCTGCTCGATGAGCGCCACATAGTTGGTGCTGTCGATTGCAAAGGGAACTTGGGTCCCGAAAGGGATGTTGTTCGCGCCGCCGTGCTGGCGGGACAGGTCAGTCAGGATGCTTTTGGCCTGCTGCTGCAGGGCCGGCGTGGCCTCTGAGCCTTTGAGCCGCCGGTAGCCGCTCGGTTCCGAAACGAGCTGCACCTGGTAGTCCGTATTGATGTAGTCCCAGGTGTACCCCTCAGCGTCCGGACCCCATTGGATGTCCGTGGCCGGGCCGATCGTCACCTCGACCGGCCTTGTCGCTGCTCGAGCTTGCCGAGCTCGAGTGATGGCCCAGGCAGCGAGTCCGGTGCCTGCCCCCGCGGCTGCAATCTTGGCCCAGGCCCTCATGCCATCACCTTGGGGCTTGGAGGCATCGGGAAGTCCGGATTATCGAAGCTGCCGGTCACGGTGTTGCGGAACAGCGGCGCCAGCGCGTTGCCCTCGATATTGTAGCGCGGCGGCTTCTCAGACTCGAAACTCCATGACCAGAGGAAGTTCGAGCGAGGGTACGGGCGAGCCTGCGGAGGCGTCAGCAGCGCGGGATCGCTCGGCACTATCACCCATCCCCCGCCCGCCCGCTTGGCTGGCAGCGTGGCAGCCCAGCTCCGGAGCCACGGGGTAATCACCCCGTCGAACGTCCCCAGCGGCGCAGGGCCCCCGTAGAGCGTCCAGGCGGGCCAACGGTACTGGCGCTCGAGCGGGATGCTCTCGAGCGCTCCCGAAGGCGCCCAGAGGACCCTACCGCGCCAGAACGCGGGATAGGTCGCCGGAAAGACGTCGTTCCCGCTCGCATCGCGCACTGTCACTGCCCACGACCCCCCTGCCCAGGGAGTCGGGTTCAGCTCGACGAAGCCTTGCGGGACGGGCATGGCTCAGGCCGCACGCTGCCAGCCGCCCCCTTTCCAAATCCACGTGTAGGGCGACTGGAAGCCGAGCCCTTTGCCAAAGCTCTGGCTGTACCACGTCCCGTCCCAGCTCCGGGCTTCGCGCTCGGTCTGGAAAACCGGCTGACTACGGCTCACCAGGCGCCATATGCCTGACTCCGGCGTTTCCCACACGTCGTGCACGGCCCAAATCTTGGCCTCGGCACCGAGCTCGAGCTCTCTCGGGCCGTCGAGCTCTCCCTCGACTGTCGTGTAGCCCTCTCCGGGGTCGTACCGCTCGAGGTCGATCCACCAGTACGCTCGCTTTTTCTTGCGCTGCTTGTCGCGCTCCGCCTTGCCCTGCGCGAGCGTCTGGTACTTCCAGCTGAGCCAGTATTCCTCGCCCGTGCTGTCGTTGCTGAAGTGGAGCCGATAGTAGGCCTTCGGAGCGGCGCCGAGCTCGTCGCCGGCGAGCTGGATCGGCGTCTGCTGCCACGGCGTGCCGCTGCCGTACGCGTAGCCCTGGACGGCCTTGCCGTTCAGGTCCAAGAGCCAGACATACTGCGTCGGCTGCTGTGCTTGCGTCCCAAGGGGAATTGGAGTTCCCAGGTTCTGACCGTGCACGATGAGCGGCTGCCCCTGCGGCAGCGGTGGGAAGAGCGCCTTGGCGATCGCCTGGGCCATGACTGCCGCCCAACCGAGCTGGCTTGTGTCGGGAGCTGCGCGCCAGAGCGCGGCTCCTGGGAAACGCTGGTCGCCCTCGACGGGCAAGGTGGGCACGTAGATCCATAGGACCTGGGTCGCATCGCCCACCCGGTCATGCTCGCCCGGCGGTAAAGCGCCCTTGGTGTGCACGTCCCACGTGAGTTCCCAGCCAGCTGGTGTGCGGGGGACGTGGCCTTTGGTGTGCACGTCCCAGGTCATGTCCCAGGCGCCGAGCAGCGTCGGAGCGGCGCCGGACGCAGCGCCTGTGCCCCACTGGAAACTGCCGAGAGGCTTGCCCACGTCGTCGAGCAGCCAGGTCCAGCCGCCACCGCCAGCCATCTGCCGCGCCACGGCCTGCGCCAGCGCGGGAGCAAGCTGCGTACTGTAGACGTAGGCGATCCAGCTCACCTGGGGCAGTCCGGTCGCTGCCTTCTGCTCGGCCTGATTGAAGATCCATGGCATGGCTACCTCATTCCCCGATGCGACTCGATTCGGAGCTCGCCGGTTTGGCTCAGCGTCACGTTCGGGGCTAGCTCATGCAGGCCCGGATATTTCATCGCCGGCTGGGCATCGCTGATGCCCATCTGGCGGTCGAGTAGGGCCTGAGTGTCACCCGGATGGAGCTGCAGCACGATGGGCTGACCCTTGTCGAGCCCAAAGATGGTGCGCATGGCCATCCCGATGACGTTGCAGACCTCTCCCACGCGGCCCGGGATGAAGGCCCCGAGCGTGGCGAGGAAATAGAGCGCGTTCAGCGCGAGCGAGACGATAAGCGCGGTTTGAGCATTCATGGCAGCACCGGCAGCTTGAAACCAGGTGGACCCCCAACGCAGATTGGCTCGTTGGGCGGAGGGTCCGAGCTGTTCTGTGCGGCGCTGCCGTACGCCACCAGCATGGTGCGCGCGACAGTACGACCAGAATTTCGGACGCGAATGGTCAACGGGTCGCCAACCATGACGGTAAGGTAGGCAGGCTCGAGCCGCGCAGGTAGCTTCAGCCACATTCCTTGCCAAAGAAGCTCGAGGTCTCCGGCGGGGCCCTGAAAGCCGATGCTCTCGCCGCGAAAGATGAGCTGCGGATAGACCTGCAGCGTCACCTCTTGGCTCGGCCGGAGGCTGACCGAGCCGAGCACGAGGTAGGCGTCCACTCGAATACCCACGGGTCTGACTTTCGTCATGGCAGCACCGCCATGTGGATGTCCCACACGTTTCTGAGTCCGGAGGCTCGCTGCCAGATGCATCCTCGCTGCCAGCGCCCATCCGGCAGCCGGCAGCCACCCCAGGCGATCGACCAGGAGTTCTGCACGAGCAACCAGGGCGTTCCTGGATACTCCGTGTCCGGCGGGTTGTCCCAATAGCCCGCGTAGCGCTGCGCGTGGCCATTCTCGTCGCCAGCGATCCAGTCATCGGGAATCGCCACGGGAAGTGACGTGCCGGTCTGGTCGCCGACAAACTGCATATAGGCCGGGTCGAGCCCCGAGCCGAACTGGATGGCCGAGCGCTCAGTGAGCAGGCCTTCGACCAGGCCCTCATAGTCGCCGGGCTCGATGCGCCGGTGGATGGTGACGCGATGGTCCGCGGCCCACATGTCGGACTCAGTCGTATCGATGCGCCCGGCGTGCTGGTCGTCCTGCTCTTCGCCGTTCTGATACTGCCCCCAACCGCGGTTGGTGAGCTCAGCGGCGATGGAGGCCAGCGTAGTGCCCTCCTCGAGGTCACCGATGGGGTAGCCATCACGAACCCTCGCCCCGCGCCAGAGGTCGACCCCCGAGCACCATGGGGGCGAACGCATCACCCCATCCACGCCCCCGGCCATCGACTCGCCGGCGCAGTCGCCATACTTCGGCTGGTCCCGGATCCATGGAATGAGCAGCACCAGCCAGCTCGGGCGCTTCGAGCTCGCGGCTCGAATGCCCCGAAGCTGCCGGCGCGTATGCAGCTGCTCGGTCCGCACGTCTTCCGGGTCTGGCCTGATGGGTCGGTGCCTTGCAGCAACTAGAGCGAGCTCGGACATGGCTTGCCTTTCGGTGTCCGCTTCGCGACGTCCACGTTGGCGCACTTCGTGATCCGTCCGATGCAATCGGGCCGCCAGTCACGCGGCGGCGAATCGGCGAGAGCCCGTCGACACTCGACGGCGAAATGGGTCCCGCTCGTGGGAGTCAGCCAGAGTGGGCCTCCGTCCTTGGTCTGACAGTTGAGCGCGACGAGCTTCGCCTCGGCTCGAGCGCAGTCGTCTTCGGGCGCAGCATCGACCGGGCCTGCATCGACTGGGCCAGCCTCCGGAGCGCCATCGATGGCGGGCAAGGCCGCATCCTGCCACGGGTTTTCCCAGGACGCGTCCTGGGCGCCCGCGTCGACGGGGCCAGCGTCGAGCGTCGGCCCGGGCGGCACATTGCGCTGGCACGTGGCCGCGATACCACCAACGCTCGTCAGCATCGCAAGCGTGGCGAGCCACATGGTCATCCGCCCCCAGCCAAGGTCTTGGGACATGGTCACCTCCGTTTCTTCCAGAAAAAAATGGCAGCGATGAGCCCGCCGAGTCCGAGCCCGGCGAGCCCGACCTTGAACGGGCTTGGCAGCTCAGGCAGATCGGGCATGTTCTCGACGATCTCTTTTCCCTTGCGCTCGAGCCAGCTCTTGTCCTCCGGCGCCGTCGCAACGGCTTTGGCCGCGGCAACGAGCATCCAGTCGGCGCCCGCCGGCTGCTGCTCGGCGTTCGGCATGTGAATCACGCCGGGCGACGTGTAGACCGGCCACGGAGCGTCCGTCACCTGCGATCGCCATGCGAAGCTCACGAGCACGTACGTGACGGCTCCCGAGATGAGCGGCAGAGGCCCCTGCTTCAGGTCCTCGAAGCGGGCCGACGTCGTCAGTCCCGACGGGAACGGCAGCCGGTCACGCGAAATCTTTTTGATCTCAATCTGCGTGGCCGGCCCAGCCGTCGTTTGACCGCCGGCCTCGATTGGCTCGTGCGGCCAGCCGCCGAACCACTTGACGAAGACCGCTTCGGTCGTGTTCGTGATGTCGTCATCGCTCGGGTTGTCGCGGAGAGTACGAGCGAGCAGCCACCAGTTGGTCTTCTCCGGATAGAGAGGCACCCGGTTGGCGGCTTGCCACTGCTTGAGCTCATCCGACGACAGGTTCCCGGCCATCGGTCACCGTTGGGGCCGATAAGGGTACGTCGCGCCCTCGTCGAGCTCGCGCTCGAGCTCGCTCAGGGCCGATGCCTCGCCCTCGAGCTTCCACTCTGGTGCCGCCGGCTCGACCTCTTCCCAGTCCGGTGGGTCGGGCATGGCCATCATGAGCTGGTGGGCTCGACCGACGGGCGCCTGCTGAGCGACGGCGATGAGCGGACCGATGGAGAAAAAACACGCTGCGTCCTTCTGGGGTCGGACTCCCTCGGTCACGCGGTTATTCGCACCGTTGCCGTTCACGTTCTCCATCTCAGAGCCCAGGTCGGCAATATCGGAGACGATGGCCTCGTGCTGAAACCGGGTAAAGTAGGCGATGTCTCCCGGCTGGGGATGCTTTGTGTGGGGCAAGCGATAGAGGAAGCCAACGGCTAGGCGCCACTTCCAGCCGAGCGCGAGCCGAGCCTGATGCAGGCACCAGAGGCAGAAGATCCCGCACCAGTTGATGCCATGGTAGGCAGCCGGGTTGCCCGGGCACGTATCCGTGATGTATTCGGTCCGGCAGGTCTGCCCGATCTGGCTCCGGGCGACCTGGACGACCTTCTGGCGTAGCTGATCCATGTGAAGCTCCATCGTGACGCGGCAGAGGCGCGCCCGATGCACCAGGGGCGATGCTCGAGCGCGCACGGCCGCCAGCGTTCAGCGCAAGATCCAGAAGCGGAGCGTATGATCCACGCCGGCGCCGACTGGATAGGCCGCGTTCGTGAGGTTCAGGAAGCGCACCGTGATGACGCCAGCATTGACGCCGGCGACGGGGCCGGCGGTGACGCGCACGTCCGATATGGTAATGCCTCCAGGTAGGGGCGCAGGGGCGAAAACCTCGGCTGCGACGCAATCGCCATTGACGGCAGCCACGCCGGGCGCAGCGATATTGCCCGGAATCATCCCCGGGTTGCCGAGCGGTACGGTGAAGGCGACGTCAAGTGAGCCGCTTGCGGCTCCTGTCGCCGCGGCGGTCAGCGCACCAACGGCGATGTTGGTGGTGAGGTCGATGAAGGGAACGCCGACCGAGGCACCGGAGGTGTTCTCTTGAGCTGTTCGGAGATAATCGAGGGCCATGTGGTTTCCTTGGTGAAGCCCGGACGGGCGTTATGGGGTGAGTGGTCGAATGGCCACGTCTTCCACCGTGGCCGCAGCTGGGTAGGGCAGATTCACTGCCCAAGTGTACTCGACACCGAGCACGCGGAACTCGCCGAGAGGCACGCCGGCGTTGCAGGTCGGTGGCGTGCCAGCGTTGTACGTCCACCAGAAGCCCGCAGTCTCGACGACCAGCGCATGAGGGTTGCCAAGCCCGAAGACGAAGCCACCAGACCTGACCGAAACGCCGGGACTGAGCACCGTCATGGCGCTTCCGAACGCGAGGTCGAAAAACGCAACCGGCCCCATAAACTCGATGTAGCCTGGCTGGAAGTCGAGGCTCCCGTTCTCCCAGACGCAGCTCGTGAAGCGGACGTTGGTGGCCTCGGCCTGGTTATTGAGAAACCCGCAGTCCACGAAGGCGAGCAGATTGGCGCTGTCGCCAGTGTACTGCGACGTCGTGCCTGGATTCGGCACGAGGCACTCCCAATACGCGACCGAGCCTTGGCTCTGGATCACGTTGGCGACGCACCCATAGAAGGTCACGTTGCCAAAGTCGCCGACGGCCGATGAGCCGCCGGAATTGAGCTTCACCTTGACGTTCGCACCGATAGCCGGATTCGAGACGCTGAAACCAGTCAGGTTTACGACGGTGAGGGTGGCGCCGAGCTCTTTGGTCACGTCGAGCATGACATCACCCGAAAACGGCAGCGCCTCGGCGAGCAGATAGTCCAGGTTATTGGGCACGGCGCCGGTCAGCGCCGGCCCGCCGGTGGCATAGACGTCGCAATTGTTCGGGACGCTCACGCGCGCGACGTTGTTGCCCAAGGCGCCCGGATTCGCGAGCAGCACCACGAACTCGCCGCGGTCCAGGTTGTTCGCGTGAGGAAAGGCAATATCGGAGAAGCGCACGCGAAGCCCCACGTACGGAGTCCAGTCGAAGCCTGGGTTGAGCACCGGATCGACCGTCACGAGCGCGTATTCCTGTCCCGCTGCGTTGGGACCGACATATGCCGCGGCCGCATCGCCCTGAACCGTCGCAGGCCACGCCGGAGCCACGACTGCACCAGCGTTGCCGTCAATCACGAGCATCCCATCGGGACCGAGGTAGACCTGCATGGTCATCCGGGCCTGGTTGCCGAGCACGCTCACGGAATAGGCGCCGTCCATTCTAGCGCCCTTCATCCGGCGCACGAATTCTGGGAACGTGAGCAGCGGCGCAGCGGCCGTGCCCAGGGCCTCGTCATTGCCCGTCGGGGCAATCGACCAGGCGAGCTGGGGCAGCCACGGGTTGGCGTCGGGAGCTCCGCCCGGGTCGAGGCGCCACCATTGTCGCGTCCCGTCGGTCGTGCTGGTCGCAATCTCGTTGGCGACCACAGGCACGGCCGTCGTGCGCAGGCGCCACTTGCATCGATAGGTGGCAACCCACACGTCAGTCCCATCGGGGAGCCACGAATCGGTGCCCGCAGTACCGACCTGCAGTGCGACGAGGGCAGCCTGGTTGGCTACGCCATTCTCGGCGTTGAGCTCGAGCAGGAGGCCGTTGTCGACTGGACCAGAGCCACCGCGCCTCGGGGGCGGGTTTGGCGGAACGGGAAGTGTCATGATGCTCCTTCCTAGGGCACGACGGGCCCGACGGTCACGAAGTTGGCTGGCGAATTGTAGGGCAGCGCCACGTAGAGAACGGGCACCCCCACGATGTTCATCTCGGCGGCGCCGCCGGCGTTGACCGTGGGCGGAGTTCCGACGTCATAGACATAGGCCACGTTCGGCACTGTGATCAGGATGCCACCGGTGAGGTTCTGGCCGAAGACTTCACCCCAGGTCTCTATGAATACTCCAGCCGTGTCCATGACGATGGCTCGACCCGGGGCATCAAAGAACCCGTTGTCCCCTACGAGAGTCGTCAGGCCAGCACGGGCAAGCAGCTGCGATCGCTGGTAGCAGCAGTCGGTGAGCACGACCTCATTCGTGGAGAGCGAGCAAATCCCCGGAGCCGTCGTAAGACCGAAGCCACAGCGCTGGGCATCAACAACATTCTGGCCCTCGCCGTTCATGAGGACGTTCCCCTGGGTGGTCACCAGACAGGCCCAAACACCCTGGCATCCCTGAATCTGGATGACGTCCAACGTGCACCCGTAGGTGATGACCCCACCGGTTCCGGGATAGAGCCCGCCAGCTGTTCCCACGTTGAGCTCGACCGAGTTTGTTCCGCCGGTCAGGTTGCAGTTCGCCAGCGTGATGCTCAGGGGAATCCCGAAAGGCGTAAAGGCCTTGCGCGGCTGAAGCGTGGCCCCGTTGACGATTGCCAAGTCGAGAATCCGTATCGTGTCGCCAGCGAGGAGCACCTGGTTGAAGAGCACGGGGATGCCCGTGGCAAAAATGTCGAACGAGCAGGGCCGAGTGATGCGAGCCGTGGCGACTCCAGGAATGCCCTCCGGATTGGCCTCCATGACTCCGAATCGCACCCCGAGGACGGCGGACGGGGCGACCGTGATGCATTCGTGCCCCACGTACGGTGTCCAGTCGAAAAGCGGATTGGCCGACGTGAGCAGGCAGTATTCCTGCCCCGGCACGTTCACGTCGATGAAGCCCCCGATTGCAACGGTGGTCGTGGCAAGAGTCGTCGCGCCGGGCAGAAAGTCGAGCACCAGGTTTCCGTCTTCCCCGATGTCGCTGGTCACGAGCAGCACGTCGGCAGGGCCCGCGGAATAGACGCGATAGCTGCTCTCGAGTTTCGTGCCCTCGAAGCGTCGAAAGAACTCGTCGATCGTCCGAAGCGGCAGCGCCACGGTGCCCGGATTCTCATCTGCTCCGCCGATCGGATTCACATACCAGTCAGTCTGCCCTGACCATGCACCGTCCTGCGCCGCTGTCTCCGGAGCGAGCCGCCACCACTGCCGGGTCGGCTGCGCAAGGCTTGGGACGATCACGTTCGCCACGGGCGGGACTGAAGTCGTGAGCAACCGGAACTTCGTTCGATAGCTCGCGACGTAGACCTCCCAGCCATCGGCTTGCCCGTCACCAGACGTCGCCAGCCCAACTGGCAAGGTCACCAGGGCCGCCTCATTCGGCACGTACGCGTCTTCCATTAGGGCGGCGACGGCATCGACCATCCCGCTCGGGCCTCTGCGCTGCACTGGAAAGTTAGTCGGCACAGGCTTGCTCCTTTCGCCGTTCGGGCGTCCTTCCCCCCTCGTGCCCTTCGGGCACCGCCCCCCGCTCAGGTGCGGGGGGCTCTCGCACCGCGCCGGCTACGCCGGCGTCAGACTGCAGGGTCGAGCCCTCTCCCATCCCGCAGGACTCGCCCCGAGTCAGCACGACCTGTGGTTCTCGCTTGACGCGCTTCAGAACGCTTTGCGCCGCGTCCTCGAGCAGGTTCGCTCCGGCAGTGACCCCGGCTTCGAGCAAAGGTCCGAAGACACGTTTCAGCCAGGCCTGAGACCCCTCATACATTGGTCTGCTCCTTCGGGCTCGAGCTCGAGCTCGCGTCCGGGGGAGGACTGCTCTTGCTCGCCCCGTTGCTGCCGTCTGTCTCGGCCTCTTCTGCCGCTTCCTTGGCCTGCTGGTTGTATCGTTCCAGCAGGTCGTTCAAGCGCGCCTGTTGTTCATCGTCGAGAAAGCCCTCGGTCTCCTTGAGGAACATGACCTGCTCTGGGCGGAGCGATTCCACGAACTTTTTCAGCGTGGCGCCCATCGCGAATTGACCGAGCAGCTTCGGTCCGTACTTCATCAGACCACCAACGGCCTGGTCGACGCGGTCCTGCTCCTTTCGGACAGCCATGGCCGCTAGATCGCGCATGTGGCTTTGGCTGAGGAGGTTTTCGAAGGCCACCATGCTCTGCTGCTTTTCAGCCCGCAGCTGACGGTTTTCTTCGCGCAGGGCTTTGTTCTCATCCTGCAGCAGCCGATTGACCTCCTGCACAGCGGCGCAGGCGTCCCGCTTCGGGTCGATGACCAGATTGGCCAACGTGACGAGCTGGGCGTGCGCCGTTTTCAGCGCCGCGGCCTGCATGTCGAGCAGGTCCGTGGCGAACTGGTCCTGCAGCGCCTTGGCCGAACGAAGCTGCTCGAGCTCGTTCGGATCGTACCGTTTGAAGTGGTCCTCCGACTCGTACTCGTTGAGGTCGCCGCGCTTGACGGCTTTCACAATGTACCAGGTGCTCATCCCGAGAATGGCTGCAGCTCGGCCCTTGGTGGGCCACTGATGCAGCTCTTCCTCGGTTGGCGGGGGCGTACGTGGTTCAGGCATGTCGTCCTCGCAGGGTTTTGACGAAAATCCCCCCTACAACAGTAAGCAAGCCAAGTCCGAACCAAAGGCCACCGGAAACTCTGGTTGGCCCTGGTTGGGGAAAAGGATAGGTCGCCGCTGTCGTGAGGTCGATGCGCTGCCCTTGCGCCTTTGCCTCTTGTCTGGCCGCGGCGGCCCAAATGCTTTTGATGGTCGTCTCGCCCGTTTCCAGGTCCGGATACTCACCCGTATGGCTCACGACCGTCGACGGGTCCGCTCCGACGTACTTCGGATTCCCCGTATAGATGAGCAGCAGGTAGTCGTAGGGCATGGGAGCTGGATTCGGCGTTGCTCCGAGCCCGATGAGCTTGCCAAAGAACTTTTCGATGTAGGGGACCTGCTCGACGTCCGTCATCTTTCGGAGGTCGGCTGTGGTCGTGCCAAGCCCCTCCGCCGTCTTCGGTATCCACTGAATGAGCCCGGTGGCGTCCGTTTTCTTGTTCACGGCGGCCGGGTTGAATCCAGACTCGAGCGAGATGGCAATGGCAATGCCGTCCACGTCCCAGGTGTGCTTTTGCGCGAGCGCGTAGAGCGCTTGACGGAACTCCGGGCTCGAGCGTTGGATGCCCGGGACGAGCACAATGGACGCCCCCGCAGCCGGCATCGCCGGCGCTGCGCTTGCTGCAGGCCACTGCCATGCCATCAGAACCCCACGGCGAAATCGACCACGGTCGGATCGGAGGCAGGCGCCGGCACGATGAGCTGCCAGCGCTCTGCTCCGGGCGGGACCGGGAAGCGACCGCCGGTCACCAGTGCAGCGAGCATTTGCGGGCCGGTGATACCGTGAATGGCTCCGCCGGTGAACGTCAGCATCGCCATGTTCCCGCCGGCACCGTAGACGGGCGCTGCCTGCGGGGCGTAGACCATCCAGTCCTTCGCGAAGGGAGGAATCGCTCCGCCGGGCGCCACGCCAGCGCCAATGCCACCGAGCGGCGTGATGAAGCTACGACGCGCGTGGGGCAGGATTTGGGCTCGATGTAGCGTCCCAGTGACGACCACGCTAGTTGGGAGGTCCCAGCGAGGAATGGGGCCCACGTTGACTGGCAGCCGGTCCCAAAAAACGTCGACGCGGCAGACTGCGGTTGGGACCTGAACCCCCGCGCCTCCCACCGCGTCGATTTCTAGTATGTGCGAGGCTCCGCCCGAGCCCATCGCAAAGCGAAGCTTCAAGGGGTTCGTCGGATAGTCGGTGGGCCCGAACGTGGGCCACGTGGTCGTGATGCTCACCACAAAGACCCACGGCCCGTATCCAAGGTACGCGATGGGCAGCTGGGTCGTGAGATCCATCAGATTGGCCTCGAGCAACAGCGTCTTGGCCACGGGCGGCTGGCCCGTCGTCGGGTCGATCCCACCTAGGACGGTGATGCTGTTGCCGAGCCTGGTCTGATTGAAGGTCGGCACGTCAGGCTTTCTCTCGCGGGATGAACTTGCCTGGCATCGACCGAGGATGCTTGGCCTCGGATGCCCGACGCTCGGGCACATCGGTATGCCAGCTTTCGGCTCGAGCTCGCTCTCGGATCGCAGCCTTCAAGTCCTTTTCCGTGAGCCATTCGAAGCCGTATTCGACCGCGTGCTTGAACTCGGTCTCGGCTGCCTTCGTGAGGCCGTAGCGACGGTAGGATCGCTCGGCCTCGTGCGGATAGCGCTCCACGTACTCTCGGGCTTCGCGAGCTCCGACGATACTGCCTTGCTCGGCGGGACGTTTCGCCCGTTGGGTCTTCGGCTGCTGTCCCGCACCCATCAGCTGCTCGAGTTTCGCCGAACTGCGTTCGATCGCCCCAAGCATTCTGCGATGCCGACGAGCTCGCTTGCTCGCCTGAGCGGCCAAGGTGCCGGCGACCCCCGCGCCGGCACCGACCAGCAATGGCACGAACCAGGCCATCAGATGCGGGCCTCGAACTTGTCACCCCAGACCACCATCCCGGTGGGCAGCACGAGCGTGCCAGAATGTGCTTCGCCCTGCGAAGCGATGCCGACGTGTTTGCTCCACCTGCCGACCTTCTGACCGCTGCCGCGCGCGACCAGGATTCCAGCGTAGACCTCGCCCGGAACGATGGCTGCCCCCTTTGGGATGCTCGCAACCGAAGCAGGCGCTTTCTTCGCGAGGTCGCGCGCAGCGATCAGGGCAGCGAGCCCGCGCTTGGCTTCATCGTCTCCGCGCTTCGCCTGCTTGTAGGTGTTGTCGATCGCCTTGGTGGCTGCCTTTTTCAGGTCCAGCGCAATCTTGGCCTCGCTCGGGATGCTCGCCGCGATTCCAGCCTTTTGCTTCGCGACCGTCGCGGCTAGTTTTCCCAACGCAGCGACCTGGTCGGGCAGTTTGCCTTTCGCTGCGTCGAGAACCTTATTGGCCACGGCGAGCGCAGCCACGGCGGGCACTCCGACGGCCGGGAAGGCCACCGCGATGCCGCCCGCAACGGCCTTCGTGATTGGGCTCTTGAGGATGGGCTTTGCAGCCTTCAAGACCGCTCCAGGAGCCTTGAACGGATCGAGCACCTTGGCCTGGGTGAGCTTCACGAGAGCCTTCGGAGCGTGCACCGCCTTGGCCACGGCTGTCACGGCCTTGGCCGGGTTCACGAGGGGCGATTTCGTGATCGTCTTTACAGCCTTTCCCACTTTCTTGACGAGCTTGCTGCCGAACCAGCCGATGACCGTGCCATCGGGATACTCGAGCCCGATGACCAAGGTATCCTCCGCGTCGAACGCCTCGTCGAGCGCGGCTCCGATGACCTCGGCACCCACAGTGTCGACGACCTCGCCAGCGATCGCAGAGGCCGCGGACCACTGGTCCGCGCGCGTGGGGTCCCTCGTGGCCAGGTTGAGCATGTGCTGCGTGTATTCCGCCTTCTGTGCGGGCACCTTGCTCGTCGTCTTGCTCCAATAGTAGGGCTTGGTTGGGATGATTCCGTAGCGGTCTGCCAGTGTTTCGGCTGTGCCGGGACCGTAGAGTCCGTCTGCCGTGAGCTTCTCAGTCGTCTGGAAGCTCTTCACCATGGCCGTATTTTCGGTGTACGGCTTCTTTGCAGCAAGCATGGCGTTCATGCTGTTGGCCTGTGTGACCTTTGCTGGATCGGTCACGGGCCACGTCGGGCCACCAGTAACGATCGGAGGCCCACCGGGCGATGCCTGCTGGATCGTGACCGGCGGCAGCGTGATTGGTCCCGTCATGCCGGGCAGCTGAATGCTCGTTCCCGGAAAGGTCGTAGTCGCGGGCTGCGCCGCTGGTGGTGCCGCCGGTGGCGCTGGCACCTGAGTTGACACGAGGACCGGCTGCGCAGTCGTGGTCGCCGGGGCTGGGGTGGGCGTTGTTTCGGCGGCTGGCGGCTTGTACGTGGCCGGCTGCGCCATGGCATTGTTGAGCGTGCTCACGGCCTGAGAAACGACGGCCTGACTCGTGTCGACGGCGGTTGCGTACGTAAGCAGTTGCTGAGCCTCTTGCGGATGGCCCTCGGCTTGAAGCTGCGAGGCCGTCTGCCGCATGGTCTGCGTGTTCCCCGACTGGATCGCATTCGCGACACGTTGCTGGACGTCCGTCACTTGAACCGTCGGGGTCGAGGTCGAGGCCGGTGTTGCTGTCGGCTGGGCTCCTGGCAGCTGGGGCATAGTCCAGCCGGCGGGGAGCTGCGGAATGCTGGGCACCTGGACGCCCGTCGGCGCCGTCGGCTGCGGTGGCAGCGCCGTCGGAGGCTGCTGCTGCGCTGGTGGCAGCTGCGCGGGCGCAGCTGCGGCTTTCTTGGCGACGGCAGCGGCAATCAGTCCGGCGAGAGCGAGAAAACCGATGATGGGAGCGACAGCAGAAGCGTGTAGGGCCATGGTTCACATTCCTAGGATTCGTGAGGGGTCTTCGATCGGACGTTGGTCGAGCGGGACCCTGGAATCCGGCGCTCGGCGGACCTGGACGTGGAACAGCCTGCCTTTTAGGTCTGGTCTCGGCTGCCACTTGATTCGGATAGTGGCTGCCTCCGGGGGCCAGGCGATCGAGCTGATCGTTGCTGGCTCCGCTGGAAACGAGCCATCGCGGCCTCGCCTGCCCTCTTGGAGCTCCGCACATCGCCAGGCGCTTAGGTGCGCACAGTGCCCCCACTTGGCCGCCTTGCATTGGACAATGTCCACAAGGCTGACGCGGCCCGGGGGATCCGTGCGGTAGAGAACGCCTGCGCGATACAGGGGCGGAAGGGCGAGGGTACGCAGCAATTGGCGGTTTACGGCGACCAGGAGGTCGACCTCTGCCTTGACTACGAGCTCAGCGAACTGCGGGTCCGTGAGAGCCCACCGTGAGATGCAAACCGCCAGATCCAAGGGTCCTCCGTGCTACGGCTTGACTGCCAGACCCTTGATGAGCGCCCGGAAGATGCGAGAGGGCGCCGTGGTGTCGATGTTGACCACCAGCAGGGTGATGGTGTTGCCGATGTTCGCGGTATCCCAATCGATTTCCGCGTTCACTGCGACCTCGCTGAAGCACTCACAGGGGACCTGGTTTGAAGTCGCGAATTGCGAGTCCTGGCCCACCTTGACGTCGTCGAGCGCGAAGTAGAGCGCGATCGAGCTCGGGACGCTGAGCAGCTTCGGCTTGAACGTGCGCTGCGGCTGGATCTGGACGGCGAGGGTAGCGAGCGACGCGATTGCGGCGGTCGGACCAACGCCGGCGATGAGCAGGCGGTGGCGACGGTTCTGGATCGGCACGACGTCCACGCGCGTGCCAGCCGTGGGCAGCGCCGGGGCGGCTCCCGGCCTGCGAGCGGCAGCATTTGCCTTGGCCTGGGCAAGTTTCGCCAGCGCGGCGTTCCTTGCTCGAGTCGGAGGCATGGCACCGATGATTTCTTCGAGCCCGATGATTTCTTCGCCGCTCACGCCACTGAGCTCGCGAAGCATGTCTTCGGCTTCGCCACCGATGGCTCCATAGCCAACGGTCTCGTCACCGACATCGTCTTCGTCATAGAGGCTTCTGGTCATTTGTTGGGTCTCCATTGGTCAGCGACCCGGCACCATGCCGAGCCGGGAGTCACGACACGCTCTCCGGCAGTTTTTGCGATGCGAGCGTGAAGTCCCGGACGGCCGCGGCAATGTCCGGGTTAGCGCCCTCCTTGTCGAACTGGTCTGCGAGGTCGAGCGCTTCCTGGACGGCCCAGGGCTGCGGCCGAATGCGCACGGTGCCATCGTCCTGTACGCCCAGGTTGTTGAAGGCGTTCACGAGCCGGCTTCGTTGGTTTTCGCTGAGCGCGATGCTGCCGATGCGCTCCTGCAGGAACGTGGTCGCGTTCAGAACCATGCCCTCGCTGGGCGTTGCCGGCGTCGCCGGCGTCGCCGGCGCCGGCTTGGCTGGTGTCACTGGCTTGGCCGGCGTCTTCGCTTTGCTCGCGGCTTTCGCCTTGCCGATGCCCGCAAGGGCGCCGAGAGCCGTCAAGCCCGTGGCGATCGCCAGCGCTACTCGAGCCTTGCTCATGCCGCTTGGACCTGGAAATCGCTCAGAGCGTCCGGGTAGGCCTGGGTCGCAGACGCCGGATAGCGCTGCGTCAGGATCCGCTGACCATGCTGGCCGGGAGTGGTCGACGGAAATTCCTTGTACTGCAGCACCGGCGCAAATTCATTGATG
>OEHO01000018.1_pt1 | contig 15796 bp, 8 predicted proteins | sample 1539131 | NCBI WGS metagenome assembly OEHO01 (sample SAMEA4074282, study PRJEB22523) | metagenome | biome: Groundwater | place: Australia | collected 23-Apr-2015
TAATATCAGGTCTTACATCAGTAGCTGAAATATCTATGCTATAAATACTAGGTTCAACATTTAAAATAATAGTCTCCCCTAAATTAATTATTTTATCATAAATTAAACTATTTTCAGAAGTTGTTAGTAAAACAATATTAAAAGAAGAATCATTAGTAATAGATATTTGTGTTTTCATAAAAAATAATTATTTAGTAAAAATTAAGTAAAGGTATTACTCCTGCTACATTAATATAAAGTTTTAATCCATTAGCAAAATTTCCATAATCTTGACGACGAATTTGAATAGAATTTTGTGTAGGGGATACATTACTAAATGAAATATATAAAGGAATAAAGGTATTAGTAAAATAATTTACCCCCATTGTAGTAACAATATTTATCATCCAAGTCCATCTATCAGTAGCATATAATGAACCACTACCACTTAATTGAGGATTGTAATTAAATCGAATATATTGTCCAATACCCCCAGAAGATGATGTAGATATATCTAACGTAAGATAAAATTGAGCAAGCTTTTGAAATCTAGTATTTATTTGATAGTAAAAAGATAAATTTGCAGGAATTATTCTACCATAAAATGAAGTATAACTTGTATAGTTTGGATAATAATATTGATTATTAAGAGACGCATATTCATAAGCTCTTACAACAGGACCATAAGTATCAAGATTTCCTGTATAAATATCATCAAAAGTTGCGGTATATACTAAACCCGGATTTCCTCCTATTTGTTCTGGTGTTCTTGCTAATAAATTATATGGGGTTACTAAAACAGAATTACTAGATCCTGCAAGTACTTCAGCATTAGTTGCAATTGAACCTAATCCTATCCTAGTTCTAAAATCAGCAGCACTTTCAGTAGCTATTACTTTATTAGCATCAGCTATTAATGGTAATCCCGCAGTAGCTGATTCTATTGTAATAGGACTAGCAAAATAATTTGATGCTCCCCCTGCTTGATATATTCCATAAGTATTACTTCCAGTTACTGCTTTAATATATACTCCTATTGCTCTACTGCCAGCAGTTTGATTTGCACAAAATAAGCCTCCTGCTGTTACTTCAGAATTACCTGTTCCTTCAGCAAAACCAAATACTCCTATATTATCATAATTTTGACCTATATAAGAAGATACAAACGATCCTCCTATCATTGCATAAGGAGGAATATAAGCATTACCTATAGTAGCAGTATCGGATCCTATTCTACCAACTACTTGAGATCCGGTAAAATAATCAGACGTAAAATTTGTAGTTAAATTTGGTGATACTTCTAAAGGATAAGACGGGGATTTTCCAATTCCGGTATTACCTAATAAACTAGATCCTCCATCAACTTCTAAAGTTCCTGCTATTAAAGCATTTCCTCCAATACTAGTGTCACTATTAACAGCTAATTTACCCCCCAAAGCGAGATTTCCTAAGAATGTAAGACCTCCTCCTATAAAAGTATCTCCTGAAATATATGCAGAACCATAAGTACTTATATCTGAATTAACCGATAATTTTCCACCTATAACTTGATTTCCTAAAACAGTAACATCACTTCCAATAAATGTAGATCCTTGAATATATGCAGAACCATAAGTACTTATATCAGAATCAACAGCTAATTTACTGCCAATAGCAACATTTCCTCTAAGAAAAGATTCATTTCCTACAATAAGACCCCCATCTATAGAAAGATTATCATAAAAATAAGCAGGATTAGTTACTTGAATTCCTCCAACAATATTAACATTTCCAGCTATATTTGTAGAAGAACTCTCTATAAACGTTTGTTTAAAATCTAAATAAAGAGTTGTATTTTTTACAGTAGCACCATTTTTATTTCCAAAATGCCAATAATTATTAATAGATTCTTTAACAAGAGCTATTGCATCATCATCTACAGCACTACCAATAGTCCAAACTTCAAAAGGATAATATCCCGCAATAGCTTTATCATCATATTTTACTTGAGCAAAATCTGCTGGAGAATTACTATAAATAGAAGTAGGATAAGTAGTATAATCACCTGTTCCTGGATCGGTATAAACAACATCAATAAGAATAGGGTTAGTTGAATATCTATTAGATAATCTTTGAAATGAATAATAAGGAGAATTTTTTAAAACTTCAAAATATCCAGATACATTTAAAGCAATACTTGTAGATTTATATAAATTAGATAAACTTAAATCAATTTCAAAAACTTTTCCGTTTCTATCTATAAATATATCTCCAGTCCAATAAATTCTTCCATCAGGAAGAGCTTGATCTACAGAGAATAAAATTTTATTATTTTGAATTTTAGATTTAATAAAAGAAGTTTCTGTATCTCCATCATATTGACTAAAATATGTTGATAAACCAGTAAGACCAGTTGATCCATCAATTCCTCTTGTTCCGTAACCAGGCATACCTGGTGCGTAATTAAATTTCATATTTTATTTTTTATATTTTATTTCTCAAAAAGAATAAATTTAACAAAATATTGTTGTTTAGGGTTTACATTTAAATCTATTCTGTATATGTATTCATTATTTATATAATTTAGATTCCCCTCGATATTAGTTCCCTCTATTTTTATAAAAGTATTATCTAATATATAAGATATTGGAATTTCATTTGTTCTATTAGGTTTAGACCATAATTCAACAGTTATTTTTGGCTTACTAATATTGTAATAATTTAAAATAGTTGTTTTAATATAATCATTAATAATATTATCTGCACCAGTTAATCCTAACCAATTACTAGTAAATATTCCTTCATTTTTAAATAAATTTAAAATACTTCTAGTTAAATTAAAATTTAAAACTAATCTTTCTTCTGTTAAAGTATATCTAGCAGTTGTATTATCCCATTCTTCTAAAGTTAAAGTACCAGGTAAACTAGTAACTTTTGAACCAAAAAATGAAGGAAGTTCTAAAGAAGACTGATATCCAGCTATAGGAGTTTCTACCCCTGTATCAGATATTTTATAATAATCTTTATCCCATAAAGATTTGAAAACATTAAATCCCGATATATAATTAATAGCATTTTTTACTGAAACATCATAAGCTGTCATTTGTTCTACAACTTTATTATACCAATATTGAGGAATATTTGAATAAGATCTAATATAAGTATTACCTGATGTAAAATCTTTACTAACAGTATCAATTAAATATTTTTCCTCATTATAATTAAAATTTAAAATATTATAAAATTGAGGAACGTACCATCCATTATATGTTGTTACCCCTTTATAAGTTCTTGGTTCATTTATAGAAATAATTAAAGGATTTACAACAAAATCTGCATTAGTTAGAATAGTATCCCCATGAAATATGTAATATTTAATATTATTTCTATTAAAAATATATTTTAAAATATCTAAATTACATGTTTTATCTTTATAAAAATTAGAATTAGTAGAATAACTATATGGTAAATTTACAATACCTTCTCCATAAGTTCCCGAATTTTTAAAATAGTTATAATCTACATATCCTTTAAATGTATTAAAAGATAAATTAAAAGAAAAAACTCCTCCATATAATACTATATTTTGATCATAAGCATTAAATATAGAAAGTAATTGATCTCCAATATTTACATTAATTTGAGCAAAAGGAGAACATATACTAGGATCATATAAAGTATGATCATCATAAAGATTAAAAATACTTGTAGATGCAGTAGAATTTAAAACTCCAAAAGGGGTTTTTACATGTGACAAATTTGATTGATTATCAGGAAAAGCTTTCCATTTAATATCATTTCCTAATGAACCATATAAAAGACTTTTACCTGGTAAAGTAGTAGAATCTCTTTTACTATAATTAAGTACATCATTACCTTGATACCAAACTATTAAAATAGTTTCTGTATTTTCATTAATGAAGAATTCTATAGGAGAATTATTATCTTTATTTCTAGAAGCAATTGATATAAGGGAAATTCTATATCTATCCCAATCTGTTAAATTTAATAAAGTTTTTGCATTAGTCTCTAATTTAAATGATAAATTTAAACCATTAACAATTGTATCAATAGAATCTTTATAATTATTATAATAAACAATTGAAGATCTTAATTTAGTTCCAGCAACATCTCCATTAGAATAAACTAATTTTGAAAAAACATCCATATAAGGATTGTTTAACATTATATCTTTAAATGTAGCATAATAAATACTTCCATCAATATTATATTTAATAACATCATTTATATCATAAAAAATATAATCTTCCCAATTTCTTTCCCCAGGAGTTAAATATTTAAAACTTGGATAAGATATTTCATTAATAAAATTATTTTCATATGGAATAAAATTAGTACTTACATCAAATATAGAAGCATCTAATATTAATCGTAAAGGATTATTTCTACAATCATTTCCTGTAGATGCCCATTTAATTACATATGGAACTGTTAAGCCATATTTAAGAGTTGTATCTTGAACTCTATAATAATCTAAAATATTTTCTTCTGAAACTCCAGATTTATATCCTTTAAAATTTGTAATACCATCTATTATTCCATATGTAATAATAGAATTAGAAGAAGCTTGAATATAAGCACTTCCTTCAAATGTATTAAAATTAAATGGGGAAATTTCAGAAGTTCCCGAATAACTTTGAGTATCTCCATTAATAGTTATTGATCCAGTACCATTAGTTATTTTAAAAGAATTTCGTATAGATAAAGTTTTAGATTCTCCAGTAGCTAATAATAAAGACCAAGTAGATACATCCCCTTCTCTTTTATAATTATAATTACTTGTAAATCCTAAAGAAGAATCATAAATAGTATAATCAAAATCTTTTACAGGATTTATCCCCATTAAAGAAATAGTAAGAGGATAAACTCCATAAACATTCCATTTATTTTCAACATTAACTATAGGTTTTTCAGTTATTACAATAATTCTATCATCATCTGTTGTAGGATCGTCTACATATTGAAAAGTTCTAACCGAAATAGATGTGCTAACATCAAAATTTTGAATAAGCCTATACCAATTATCATGACATAGATATAACATATAATTTTGAAATTTATCAATTATAGAAGCATCTAAAGAATAAGTATGATAATTTTCAGAATTTAATGGTTTTATCATAATAGACATTCTATCTCCATAAAGTTCAAAATTTATAGGTCCATAGGAACTATCTGCAGAAATTCTTTCAAAATCCCCACTTGATGGATTAAATACTCCATAAAAACAAATATCATCATATTTAGCTCCTGCATTAAAAAAACTAGAAGGATCTGCTGGATTATCTAATGTTTGAGCAGTTATTCTCTGAAACCAAATATCATGGTTTTCAAAAAAAGTAGAAATATAAAAAGATAAAGAATCTAAAGTTACTATTCCAGTTAGAAAAGGAGCTCCATCATAATCTTCAAAAACATCCCAAGCTTTTTGGATAGCTGTAATTTGATCATTTACAGTTCCTTTAATAGAAAAAGTAGTACGATAGATTGTTGGATATCCATCAGATTTATACATGGTAGCATAAGTCCAAGCTTCTCCCGCTTTTAATACATCCGAATTTATTCCATAAATTTCCCAAATCCTATTATCAGTTTTATCAATAAATCTAATATGTTCTCCTTGAGATAAAGGTCTATTTAATTTAATTGTAAAAAATGGTTTTAATTGATTAAGAGGTTTAGCATAAATAGAAAATAAATTATCCCCGGGTTTATTTACCCATTCATATATGTTTGAACTAGAATCCCCATTTACTTGGTCAACATTAGTAATTCTTAAAATTTTTGATATATCGTCTAACGTAAAAATTCTATTTTTATAATTTAATGAAATATTTCCAGATGAATCAAAAATATCAGAAGTAAAGAAAATTGAACTATCTTTTCCATCAAGAGAAAGAATATTTACATCTGAACTTGAATCAGTAGCATAATAAGCTATTTTATATAAAGGATTTTCAGTTAAATAAAGACCAAAATATCTATGCATTGAATAAAGAGAAGCATCATAATCATTAAATGAAAATTCTAAATTTAAAAGATTAGGACAAAGAAGATTTAAACGTTCAAAGCCTTCGGATATAAATCCATTCATATCTGTAAAATTTGAACTTTTTTGGTCAAAAAAGTAAGTTGTTTCCGATCTTCCAGCTATAATACCTTTATCTATAGTTATTCCATACCATATATTTGGATCTGGATCTTTTTGAGCTGGATCTGAAAGAGATAAGAATAAAGGACTTATAACTTTATTAAGTTCTGATAAATGATTCCTTAAATAAGATCCTAAATTTGTACGATCTTTCATTCCCCAAGATTTAATAAGAGAACTATTTTCAAAATATTTGTTAGCTAAATTATCTAATGATAATTTATCATAAGTTTCAGTATTATAAACCCCATCTAACCTAAATATAGCAAAATAATCAGGTAAAGTATTATTTACCCAAAGAGGAGCTAAAATTGAATAATCATCATCATAAAGTTCATCTTCAAAAAATTTAACTCCATAAGAATAATTTAAATTAAATTGTTTCCATATATCTGTTTTAGGTAATTGAACATCTAAAGTATCTTCTGCATCTAATCTATACATTTCCCCTAAAGGAAGTGAAGAAAAAATATTACGAATATCACCAGAAAGAACACTATTAGATGAAACTTGTTGTTTTCTGAATTTTTTATTAGATAATATTTCAGATACTTTAAATGTATCGAAATAAAGAAAACTACTTGAATCAATAACTAATTTTATATTTCCTGATAATTTTGGATTAGTTCTTAAAAGTAAATAAGAAGTTTCTCCATCTACTTGAACATTAGAATTTTCAAAAACATTTATACTTTCAGTAATAATATAAGGTCTATTTAATATCGAAACATCATAAGATGTTACTAAAACATTAGGATTTAGACTAGAATATATGTTAAATCTAATATTATAAGAAAAATCAAAAAGGTCTCTTGTATATACATGAAAAGGAGCAATACTAGGATCTCCAGAAGATGCAATATAAAGAGCAAATCCAATAGAGGGTTCATAAATACTAGCATCTTGACTAATATCTAATCCATTTATCCAAAGAGAACTAATAGGAATATTAGAATTTATTTCTGGAATAATATAATAATTAGGATCCCCAGTTTCTCTTCTAAAAGTAAGAAACCCTCCAGATTCTTGAGTTGTTAATACTATAGTATTGTCAAAATCTTTTGTCATATTTTATTTCTTATGCAGATAAATTTTCATAAATTGATGGATCTTGATTAACAATAGCTTGAAATAACTGTTGTAAAGTTATTGTTAATTGTGCTGGTTCCCCTAATCCTAATCCGCTTGGTTTAGTTAATGTTATATATGTTTTAGAAGGTAAATTATCAATAGTACTTTGTAAATCTACTGTATTTTTTTGAGTAACGTTTCCATCTTGTCCTTTAGTAGGAAGATCGTATGCAATATAATCAGATCTATGTTTAAAATAAGTTCCTGTTCCTGAATTAGGATTAGGAACCCCATCTTGTAAGTGAGTTATAACTCCAGTTGAATTAAGAGTTTCTTCTAATTGTATTGAAGTTGTTTCTGATGCTGCATCAGTCAAAATATTTACAACTTGGTCAGAACCTTCAATATTACTAGGAAAATCTATAGTAACTGGATCACACCAATCAGATTTAATAGGGTTGGTAGGCCATCCAGCTTCTGAAATAGATCTAATTTTTAATTGAACTTTTTCTCCTTTAGTAATAGCAATATCTACCTGATTAATATTTATTGCTTGACCATCTTGAATATTTTCATCTGCCCATACATAAATTCCAAGAGAAGTATCATAATATTTAGATCTAATAGGACCTGCTACAATATTCCAATCAGAAAAGACACCAGTAATAGTTTGACCTGTTGAAGGATCAGTATGATTATAAGTATTTAATGGATTTCCAGTATTATCCATCCTTAAATATCTATATGCAACTTCAAATTGTATAATTTCTTGAGGTCTTTCATTAGGATCTGATGTAAGAGTTTTACCATCTGGTATTTGGAAAAATCCTCTAACTCTATACATTGGATCAACTAATACTGCACTATTCTCATAAGCAATTGTTGCTAAAGATTTAACAAGAGATTCATATTCTACAGTTTTTTTAGATAATTGACTAATATTATTATCAATTTTAGTTTGTAAATCAGATCTTTGAGCTGGATCCGTTAAAGCTACTAATTCTGCTTTTTGCTGAGCAATAGTACTTTTTAAAGAATTAATATTAGTTTTAGTAGATTCTATTTGAGTTTGAGTTGTTTTAATAGCATCTGTATCTAAAGCTGCATTTAATTGTGTATTAAGTTGTTTTACTGAAAATTGTGATGCTGTAATAGTAGGAGGATCTGGAGTAATCCCATAATAAGAAGAAACAAATTTTTCTTTTGCTTGACCCTCCATTTGTTTTCCAAAATCAACAACTTGACTTAAATAATATGATTCTAAAGAAGTAGTACTATTAATAAGAGTTAAATCATTTGTATAAAAAGGAATACCTATTCCCCAATCATCTGCAATAATATTAAAATCATCATTTATCCCTTTTAAAAAAAGTATTTCACATTCATCATAACCTATAGGAATTTGTAAAGGTTTTTCTTCAAATGGGGTAGAATAAATATAAAAAGAATTATTTATTGTTGGTTTTCCTAAGCCAACAAGAGCTGTAAGGGATACTCTTTTTTCTGTTACTTCTATAGAATTAATACGATATAAGCTTTCTCCATATCTTAATTGATCATTAATTTTTAATTCAATATTATTAATAATAGAAGTATCAGATGTTAATCCATAATTTAAAGTATCTAAATAAAACCAATCTTTATTATTAATAGTAGATTTATCAATAATTATAAAAGATCCTGTATATTTTGTTGGATTTAAAGGAAGTTCTAATACTTCTTCATCTATCCAATAATTTTTACCATTTTGAGCTAATAAATTTATAACTCCTGAATAAGAATAGTTTTTTCCAATAAAATTTGTTTTAAACCATTGAGTTTCTAATGCATCAAAATTATCAAAAATAAGTCTTCTTACAACTACCCTATCAGATCTATCATCTATTAATCCTTTAAGATCAAATTGTACAATTAATTGAGGAAATAACATACTTTCAAAAAACCAATTTTCTTTTGTTTGAAATTTAGTAGGGGTTACAACAGTAGTTATAGCTGCAGGAGATTTAGCTACTGGAACTGTAGTAACTTGTCTATAAGTTCCATCATTAAGTAATACTACTCCATTACCTGACACAAAAGTATCTATGGTATTATTTACTCTTGCTAATTGATCTAATACATAATGATAGGAAGGAATACTATATGTATAAGCTGAAGGTTCCCCTGTTACAGGATTAGATCCTTCTATATTAACATTTACTGTATCTTCATTTGTTGTCATTGCATCATTCATTCCTTGTAAAGATTGAAGAGCTATATTAACATCTTTAGTTAAATTTACTACAGTTTGAGTAAAAGAATTAATATTATTTGCCATTATATTCTTATATTTTATTTATTAATTTGTTTGCATATAAATATCGCCATTATAAACACAAGCATATACATTTCCATTAGGGGCAGCAGCCATACTTGTCCATGCTCTATGTGTTTGATCTAAAGCAAAAAATAAATTGAAACCTCCTCCAGTTTGCATATAAATATCACCATTATACATACAAGCATATACATTTCCATTAGGAGCAGCAGCCATTCCTGCTCCGCTATTAGCAAAATCTTGACCTATCATATTAAAACTACCTACTCCTCCGGTTTGCACATAAAGTCTTTGATTATTAGAAGAATATTCTTTTAATCTAGGAGCAGCTGCGAATCCTTCACTTTAATCAAATGTTGCATGTACAAGATTAAAATCACCTACTCCCCCAGTTTGCATATAAATACCTCCATTATTAATAAAAACTCCTACATATACATTTCCATTAGGAGCAGCAGTCATTGGTTCCCATTGTTTACTTGCTTGACCTAAAGCAATAAAATTACCTACTCCTCCAGTTTGCATATAAATATCTCCGCCAAAAGTACTAGCATATACATTTCCATTAGGAGCAGCAGCCATTCCTCTCCATACTCTATTTGTTTGACCTAAAGCAATAAAATTACCTACTCCTGCAGTTTGCATATAAATATCGCCATTATAAACACAAGCGTATACATTTCCATTAGGAGCAGCAGTCATTCCTATCCATGCTCTATTTGTTTGGCTTAAAGTAACAAAATTACTTGGCCCTGTTAATAATAATTTTTTTTGTATTCCATTTATATTAGCTATTAAATATAATAAACTACTATCACTATCATTCCAAAAATCAAATGAATTGTTATTAATAGAAGGTTCACTTATTTGAGTTATATAATTTCCTAAAAAACTTTGCCAATAACTATTCGTAATTCCTCCTTTTAATTCATAAGTAATTCCTTCTGAAATAACTGCCACTTTCATTCCTTCTTTTCTTCTTGTAGAAGGAATTAAGTTTCTTGCACTAACATCTGCAACACTCATCAACCCACCTATTCCATAAATATCTTCATGAGTTGGATAAGTATCATCAGTTGTGAAAGGTACTATCTTTGCTGCTAAATTTGTTCCTGATATGTTTGCCATAATTTATATATTTGTTATTATTAAGAAACCTTATAAATTATTACAGAATCTATACAACATGTAACTGGGGGAGCATGAATGTGAGCCATATTATCTACATTTTTATATTTTAATACAAAATTTCTATAACCTGCAGTTGGAAAAGTAAATGTATATGTTCCTACTGCTTTTATAAATTGAGTATCATGTCCAGGATCTTGATATGCTTTAGATTCCCCTCCCCCATCTGGACTTATATCTAAACTATTTACAGTTAATACTTCAAGAAATGTATACGCACAACCACCTCCACCAGGAGTTATATCATCTATTTTTATTATTACTTTTATAGATGATACCCCAACTGGAATTAAATCTCTATAAGCTATTATCATATTTTGATTAGTAGTTCCTGTATAATCTAATCTAACTCTATTAGAATCATTAGTTACAGTTCCTCTTATAGGTTTATAATTAAAATTATTTGACCATCCAACTGGTAAACCCCCACTCCAATTATCAAAAGGTTCATTTAATATTAAATCTAAATGATCTAATTCTGCTTTTTTCTGATATCCATTTATTTTAGTTATAATATACATTTGATCTGTTGTAGAATTTTTCCAAAAAACAAAAGTTTTTTCTGAAAGAATAGGTTCAGTAATTTGATTAAAAAAAGAAGGCCCGAAACTTTGCCAATAACTATTCGTAATTCCTCCTTTTAATTCATAAGTAATTCCTTCTGAAATAACTGCCACTTTCATTCCTTCTTTTCTTCTTGTAGAAGGAATTAAGTTTCTTGCACTAACATCTGCAACACTCATCAACCCACCTATTCCATAAATATCTTCATGAGTTGGATAAGTATCATCAGTTGTGAAAGGTACTATCTTTGCTGCTAAATTTGTTCCTGATATGTTTGCCATAATTAAAGACTTAAATTTAATTCTGCTTTTTTTTGTTCTCCATTTACTTTAGATATAATATAAATTTTAAGAGTATTTGTATCTTGCCAAAATGAAAATGTATTATCATAAGGTAATGTTGGCGAAGTAGATTGTGAATAATATACTGGACCATAATATTGCCAATAACTATTCGTAATTCCTCCTTTTAATTCATAAGTAATTCCTTCTGAAATAACTGCCACTTTCATTCCTTCTTTTCTTCTTGTAGAAGGAATTAAGTTTCTTGCACTAACATCTGCAACACTCATCAACCCACCTATTCCATAAATATCTTCATGAGTTGGATAAGTATCATCAGTTGTGAAAGGTACTATCTTTGCTGCTAAATTTGTTCCTGATATATCTGACATAAATATTTTTTAAGATACTTCTACAATAATAGCTGAACCAGTTTGAATATTAGTTACTCTATAAATATCATATGAAGATGAATAACCTGAAGCATTTACAAAAGCTCTAGTTACTAAAGTCATATCTGAAAATGATAATCCTCCTACTTTAAATGATGGAGTTCCAAATGATGTTGGCCAAGCAAAATAGAAATATTTACCTCCAGTACAATCAAATGTTCTTGTTTGTACTCTAGATGAGGAAAATTCTGAGGATAATGCAATAATTTGTGCATCTGTTAAAGAAGTTAAAGTACTTGTTCCCCAATATCTTTTATTACTAAATAATACAGAAGTAGAAGAAGTAGCAGGAGTTGCTCCATCATTTACTGTAATTGTATATGTTCGATTAGTTGTAATTGTTTGACCCGAATGTGTATAAGTTCTTAATGATGGAAGTAATGATCCAATACCTTGATCAATAGATTGGGATGTAATCTCTTTATTTACTGTCCAATTTAATACTACAGAATTTACAGTTTGTCCTATTTCAACGGTAGAACCCCCAGTTAATACTACAACAGGAGCAATATATAATAATTCATCTAAAGCTGCTTCAACAGTTGGATAAGAAGGATTGTGATAAGTTATTTCAGAAGCATCTCCTCCACCTCCACCCCCTCCAATAAAAGGAACTCCAAATACAAATATAGATCCATCAATATTTATATTTCCTTTAACATTAGTGCAAACATCTATTGTAATTTTAGGTAAACTTCCTTTAGCATAAATATTTACTATTTTATCTTCTGTTGAAGAACCTATTTGTAAAGGAGAACCATAACCTAATAAAATATTTCCACTTGTATCCCGTATTGCTTTTTCAATATAAATATCTCTAGTTTTTAAAGAAGCATCCATATGTATTGGCCAACTTGGATCTCCAGTAAAAAATCCTATTTGTCCTCCTTTCATATAAATAGAAGAATCTGCAAGAGAATCTGCCCCCTCAGCAAACATTGCAATAGTATTTGGGGTTCCTTCTATTACAGATGCAAGATTATTTACAGTATTTGATAATTCAGATAAATCATTAAACATTTGAACCTGATTTTCCTGAATATTACTATATTTAGAAGAAATATAATTAAGGGTTCCACTATTTTGTGTTAATATATTAACAGCTAATTCTAATTGATAAAAAGCTTCATTCCAGTCTTCTACATAAAGTTCATCTGCTGTAGCAGCATCTACAATGGTAGCAGCTGTATCATCTACCATATTATCAGTTTTTATATTAAGACGTAAAGAATAAGATGTTCCAAACCCACCAGGTCCGCTTTGTATTTTTTCAAGTGTAGGTAATAAAATTCCTCCAAATCCAATATTTGAGCTACTTCCAGAAGGAGCATCTATAAAAAGAACCCCTAAAAGATTAGTTGCAAGAACTGTATCTTGAACAGAATTATAAACTGTATAATAAATAAGAACTGTATTAAAATCAAATGCATCATTAATGGCATAATCAATAGCCATTTTATCATAAGTAAGATTAGAATCATTAAAAATGCCTTTAAGAGTATCTAAATTCCAAATAAGACTCATACAATCTACTCTGGATCTTCTAAAACTTATAGAAGTTACTCCATTATTATAATTTAATAAATCTTCATAAATGCCAGAAGTTAAATAAGAACTTGTATCAGTAAGATAAGCATTATTTGGGGATAAAATAGTTTTTCCTTCTGCAGTATACCACCATCCGGGAATTCCATTAGCAGTCATATTATAAGAACCCACAGCAGTAGAACCATCTACAAAGTCATAATAAGCTCTATAATCAAGACCATCTGGATGAGGGTATGTATAATTTTCTCTGCCTAATATATTTTCTCCAAGATCCCCAATTTCTATACCATGCATATAATTAGCATCTTCAACTTGTTGAAAATATACACGCATTTGTCCATGAGAAGTAGGAACAAGTATATAAGTTTCATTATAAGTTCCAAATGTATCAGAACGAACATTTCCTGCAGAAACTTGACCAATATATTTTATAACTGAATTATATCCTAATGAACCATCTGCATCTAATTCTTCCATCCAATGATTAGAAGAATCCTTTGTCCATCTTATAGCTCCTGTTTCTTTTAACCATTTCCAAAAAACTCTTTCAGATACAGTAGTTTGAAGAGTAGCTTGATAACTATCTTGATTTAATAAATTAGATTCTAAATTTAATGCATAATTTTCAAAGGATTCTGCTATTAAAACTCTCCCATCTTTTATTGCAGTTGTATTTTGATTATATTCCCATGCTCCTACAATAGCATTAACATTAAATTTATTTTCATTAAATGAAGAATCTGCTGGTTGATCAATTTTAGGTATATTTAAAAGAGCAAAATTAGAAATTTTTACTACATTATTTCTTTCATTTATATTCAATCCTATATCTTCAACTGCAGAACTAAATGTATAAATAGTTCCACCATTAGTCCTCATTCTTTTTACAAAAGGAGTTATTCTATTCATATTTTATTTGTTTTTATTTATTATAGTTAATTTACTGATGCGGGTTTATATTCAATAGTTCCTATTTTAGCTGTTATAAAATCAGAATCACTACTTGTTCCTGTTATTTTTAAAATATTAGTATTTATCCAATTTTGAGAAGTAAGTTCATTATAACTAACTATTCTTTTTCCAGTTCCCCCAGCATTATATTCTATTTCTGTATTTACTCTTGCAACTGAAGAGGATACTCTAATTAATATAACTTTTACTATCCAATTATCTATTAAACCTGCATCTGGTTGTATAGATGCTATTTCAGTTCCTGCAAAATATGCTTTAATAATAGAATCAGCAGAATGAGAAGCATCATATATGCCTGAATATAATGCTATTAATTTATCTCCATTTATTGATAATATATTACCAGGAACTGTATAAGTATATAAATCTGTTTCCCCTGTACTTACGTTTCCCGCATCAATATAAAAATCTTTTAACACCCCTCCAACTGTTGAAAAAGTATTAGAAGATCCACATATTATATTAGTTGCAGTTGGAGTAATTTTAAATCTTTCAGAAGAATTATTTTTAACAGATAATATTTTAGATCCAGGAGTTGATAAAAATGCATTAGATTCTAATTTATATGCAATAGCACTAGAACTATCATTTACTCTTGGATTAAATTCCATCCTTACAGAACTATCAATTATTACAGATAGTATTTTACCAGATACTGTTCCGGATGTTGTAGGACTGTCATTAATAGAAATAAAATCTCCTGAAGCATTACCAGATCCACCTTGAGTACGAGATAAACTTATATAAGTTCCACTTGAATTACTTCCTCCCCCTCCTACAGAATTAGTCATTCTTATTCCAGTTCCATTATATTGATTAATATCTATACCATAACCAGTTGATCCATTTGAAATTGAAATACCTGTTCCTGTAGATTGATTTGAAATATTTAAACCTATTCCTGTTAAACCATTATAAATTGAAACACCAGTTCCAATCCAGTCATTAGTTAAATCTATTCCATATCCTGTTGATGAATTATATACAGATATTCCATATCCCTCCCCAGAATTATCTGCATAAAATCCTACTCCTCCAGAAACATAACTTAAAAATTCAGTAGCCAAAATTTTCCCATCATAAAGCAATGGATTATTATGGGAAGGCATAACATATTCAGTATAAAAAGCTCCCTGAGTTTTTGTAGAATAAGGGGTATAATAACTATTTTCTGTATCCCAAAATAAAATATTATCAGTAGGAGTAACTCCTCCTCCACCTGCTCCTAAAAGAATACCGTTAGCATAAGCATTACCACTTGCATCAACATAGA